>QWCY01000043.1_pt1 | contig 238215 bp, 242 predicted proteins | sample 1972631 | NCBI WGS metagenome assembly QWCY01 (sample SAMN09866696, study PRJNA288562) | Human gut metagenome isolate pre1_stool, whole genome shotgun sequencing... | isolation source: gut | host: Homo sapiens | place: USA: California
GTATTTGTATTCGTATTTGTATTTGTATCTGGATCTGTATTAGTTTTCGTGTTTGTTATTGCTTTTAGGCATAAGTTAGATTTTCTAAAATTATATTCTTCTAGCGTTAATGTAGTAAAATCTTGCCAAGATTGTAAACTGTTTACAGATATATAGCTTTCTCCAGCATTCGCACTTACATTGTCAAATATAGTTGGCGTTGTAGTTATTCCACTATCAAAATAATTACATTCTATACCTATTTGATATTGTTCTGTTGCACTTACTTTTAGTACTACCGCAAATTTATCGCCTGTTATTTTTACAGGATTTTTTAGTTTTAATGTATTATATGTAGCATCTAATGTTGTTTTATCTACTTCAACTTTTTGTAATTTTGATTTATCTAAACTTGCATCTGATGGGTTAATATATACTTCTATTTTTACATTACCACTTACAGCAGTCTGTAATTCTTCTATATATTCTTCCTCTTTACTCTCTTTAGAAAATACATTTGCAATTCCTACATCTCCTGCTGGATTCATTGTTAATCTTGTAGTAGCACCATAAAAATCATTTTGATATATTTTTTTATTTTCTACAATATCTGCTGTTCCCATTATACCTGTTAAGTTTTTCTCTATATTAACATCATCATAAGAAACATAAGTATAACCTTTTGCAAAGCTTTCTGTTCCATATGAATTTAAACAAATATATGCACCTGGATTTTTTGGTTTTTTATTTGGATTAAAATTATCTACTGAATAATTATCATCCCAACCAATAATAGTTATTGCATGATCTATATTATAAATATTATTGTCACAATAATATGAAGAAGAATGCATAGGGTCTTTTGGATTACTATAAAAATTAGCTTGGTTCGCAACTGTTGTTGCAGATAATGCTCCATATTTCATAATATATTGTTTTATTTCATTTCTTATTAGCTGTACTTCTTCATCTGTATATTTATTTAACACATCTTTTTTATATGTTACATTACCTTGGCTATCTATACTTTTATTTATAGTTGGAAATTCTTTTGCTTCTGTTACTCTTGTAACTGGCTTTTTATTTTGTATTTCTTCCAATTTTATCTTTTCTTCATTATCTTCAAAAGGCATACTTTCTTCTAAAACTGCACCTGTCCCATTAGTAAGGTATCCTAATGCTATTGTTGAATTTCCTCCACTTTTAAGTTCTCTACTAAATCCTATTGGATTTTTACCATCTAAAAAAGTTTCAGATGTTGCATAATCCATATGTCTTGCTGAATATCTTGGTATTACTGTTTTTTCTCCAGATTTAGCTAAATATGATTCTAATACACTTGTCATTGAAAAAGCCCAACATTCACCAGTAGTTCCTTGATGTTTTACTGGAACATTAATATCTTGTGTTAGTATATATTTATTTGGAATAGATGCTTTCATAAAGAAATTTTGCATTCCAAACATGAAAGAATTTGCATTTTTGATATCTTTATCATTCATGTTTATTGTTGTTGCAGTCGGCATAATTGTTTTATTTTTTTCTTCTTCTGAAAGTTCTTCCCATTTCTTAAAGTCCTCAGATATATTAATAGAAATAGTCGTTTCTCCAAAGTTTTCTTTTGCCAAAGATATATTACAAGTTCCAATTAATATACTTATTAATAATATTATTGATAAAATCTTTTTCATAGTTAATTCTCCCCTTATATTTATATAATAGCATATAAAATTATCAATTTATATAACATACTTTTTTCTTTTGTATTACATTTTTATTACAATTTTTTTGTTTTTTAATTCGATCTGTCTATATTTGACATTGCATAAATCTAACAATTTTTTGAAGCAATTGTTTCAGCATTATTAGCATATTTATCTGATAAATATACTACTTCTTTTATTCCTGCTTGAATTATTTCTTTTGCACATTCATTACAAGGAAATAAATCTACATAAATTCTTGATTTTTCTAAATCTTTTCTTGACCCCCTATAGTTTAATATAGCATTTCTTTCTGCATGTACTACATATAAATATTTTGTTTCTAATAGATTTCCTTCTCTTCCCCAAGGAAATATTTCATCTTTAAATCCATTTGGTGCTCCGTTATATCCTATTGATAAAATTCTGTTATCATCACTAACTATACATGCTCCTACCTGTGTATTTGGATCTTTACTTCTCATTGATGATAATTTGGCAACTGACATAAAATATTCATCCCAGCTTAAGTAATCTTTTCTTGCTTTTGAATCTTCTTTCATTCTTTTTCCCCCTAAATTTACAATCTATTAGCTTATAAAATTTTAATATACTAATCTTTCATTTTTGCTTAATATTTTTTTATTTAAATATACTTTTTTATTTATATTTTTGCAATATTATATATAAATTTTTATTAATGTTAATACATTTTTCCTTTTTATTAATCTTGAATTCATTATGTCTGTAAGCAAATTTTATTTTGAAAAACTTTTTTATATTTTTTTCAAAAATATATTGACAAAAGAAACAAAAGACATTATAATCTATACTTGTCAGGAGCTAATGCAGGTGTAGTTCAATGGTAGAATTCCAGCCTTCCAAGCTGGCTATGCGGGTTCGATTCCCGCTACCTGCTCCATTAAACTTAAATAACCTATGCAGGTGTAGTTCAATGGTAGAACCTCAGCCTTCCAAGCTGATGACGTGGGTTCGATTCCCACTACCTGCTCCATTATTAGCAACAACAAATTAAGTTGTTGCTTTTTTTAATATTATAAGTTATAATACTAACACTTGCGAGTATATTTTAATGGTAGAATTTCGTGCTTCCGACCCGAAGGTGTGGGTTCGATTCCCACTACTCGCTCCAACAGTGTATCTGTTCAAACTAAATTAAATGGAATTAATACAATAATCAATCAGAAAATAAAATCTGGTTGATTTTTTTGTTTAAAAATTATAAGATAAGTATTTGTTTTTTCATTAACTTATGGTATAAATATATTAATTATAGAATTTGCAATTAATTGTAAATTCCTTAGATTTATACTAAAAATTTGGAGGAAAATGATGAATAAGAAAATAATGCTAGTATATAGTACCATTCATTTTATCGTTGATTTTTCTTGTGCTATATTCGTAACTAATATAGTAATTCCTCAATCAACAGATTCATTTTCACTATTTTTAGCAATAGTTATATATAACTTTTTTGCTTTTGCAATACAATTGCCAATTGGAATTCTAGCAGACAAAATTAATAAAAATGCTTTATGCTCTGCTTTAGGCTGTATTTTAGTAATATTAGCATTTGGAATTTCAAAATTTAGTATAATAGCTTGTTTAATAGCTGGAATTGGAAATGCTATGTTTCATATTGGTGGAGGTATTGATGTACTTAATATTAGTAATCAAAAAGCTACATTATCTGGAATATTTGTATCAACTGGGGCTTTAGGTATTTTTTTAGGTAGTAACATTACTAATATAGATTTTAATATTAATTATTTTACAATAATCATTTTATTATTATCTACTATTGCTTTGATTTGGCTATATACTCAAATAAACAATAAATTGAATAATAAAGTAGCATCAGTTCCTAACATAAATAAGAAAGAATTTATTGTAATATTTTGCTTAACATTAACTGTTTGTATAAGAAGTTATGTAGGATCAATATTATCTTTCAATTGGAAATCTAATAATATTTTAGCTTTGTTATTTGTTTTTGGTGTTATATTAGGAAAAATGTTTGGTGGCATATTAGGAGATAAATTTGGATTTATAAAAATTTCAGTATTTTCGTTAATATTATCTGCTATATTATTTACTGGATCATTTTATAGTAGTATTTGCGGAATCTTAGCTGTTTTATTATTTAATATGACAATGCCAATTACTTTAACGAGTTTAGCAAATATTTTTAACAATAATAAAGGTTTGGCATTTGGACTATTAACATTTGCCCTATTTTCAGGTGTCATACCTGTATTTTGGGGATATACTGAGGTATTGTTTAATCCTATAGGCTTATTTACTATTACAATAATATCAGCAATTATTTTGTTTATAGGATTGAAAGGATATAATGAATTGATGGAGAAAAAATATGATTGAAAGTCTAATTACATCTTTAATATTGACTATTATCTTAGAAACTATATTTTCATATATGTTAAGAATTAGAAACATAAAAGGATTAAAAACAATAATGTTTGTTAATGTATATACAAATCCAGTTGTAGTATTTTTATCTAATATGGTATACTTAGTAAATAATATATTAGTATATTATTTTTCAATTTTTATATTAGAGACAGGTACAATAATTATCGAAGCATTATTGTTTAAAAAATATTTAAAAGCAAACATAAGCCCTATACGATTGTCAATTTATAATAATTTTTTTTCATTTGGTATTGGACTAATTTTATTAATTATATAAGGGAGGTAATTTTATGAAAAAAAAAGTTTTTTCTACACTAGCTTTAATAATTTTAATAATTTCTGAAATATCAATAGTATATGCTGATGTGATAATACCTGGTCAACAATTTCATCCATATAGTAGTAACGAAAAATTAATGAAATTGAATGACATTATGGGATCACCATTAAAAGAATTTATTTCTATATTATTAACTCTATTCATAGTACTAGGGTTAGTTCTAGTAACATTTAGAATTACACAAAATAAAAAACAATCTAATGAAAATGATAATTCTATCCAAATATTACGAAAAATATTCTTTGAGACAAATGTTGCATTAAGTTTAATTTCTATATACTTGGTCAAAACAATCTTGTTCTTTGCTATTGATTCTAATCCTATGGCATCTCTTCTAGATACAAGAGCAATAATAGCCAAGATTTTCACAATAGTTCTATATGTCATTTACATTATTATAATGTTTGTTGTTAGTATGATTAGCATTAAAAAGAAAAATAAAAAAATAGTATATATTACTTCAATATGTTTAACAATGGCTATATTATTGTTTTGTTTTATACTAATTAATAATACAATTATAGGATATTATACATACGAAAGAAACTTTTTGAGTCTTGAGCTATTTTTATATAAAATTATGTTATAATTGTTTGAATAAATATTTTTTTAAATTACTATGATTATACAAAGGAGGTAATAAAACGTTGAAAAAAAGAAAATTAATAACTATAATATTTTTAGTATTAGTTAGTATAATAGTAGTGAATTTTATATTATGGTTAAATTTTAGACCAGCAAAACAATTAAACAATAAATTAAATAAGATTAATAATACAAGATATGATTTAGAAAGAACTAATGAAACATATGCTAGTTATGGGAATTGTAGAGTTTCAGTTTATCCAACAACTAATCTAATGGAACCTAATTTAGTTCAATCTGATAAAACATCTCATTCTTTATTTTTATTTATAGGATCTAGTACTTCACCTGATAAAGGTTGTATTACAGTACAAGTAATTCCTACTGCAAATGCGAATGAGGACATAATAACAGAAATGAATAATTTATCTAACTTTAGTGAACCTAAAATTAGTACAGAGTACAATACATTAAATTATTTTATATATGATGAAAAAAAATATTATTATAACTTAAATTCTTCAACAGTAATGTTTACTACACCCATAAATAATAATTACTTATATTGGATAATGATAGACAACTATAAAAATCTTAATCTAGAAGATATAAAATCGATATTGCATTTCGAAAAAATTGGTAATTGATGAATAATCAGTTGCCATTTTTTTCATTTTTTACATTATCTACTATTAATTCTGAATTATATATTTTATTGCTTTTTAATATTAATTAGTTTATAATTATTTTAAATTTTAAATATTGGAGGCATCTTATGAAAAAAAATAAAGTTCTTATAGTTATTACTACTTTAGCTATAATTATACTGACTATTGTGGCTATCGTAATTATTAAAAGTTACAATAATAGTAAAATAAATAACATTCAATTAAATACCGAAGTGTGGATATCACCTTTAACTAAATATACAATAGATAATACTAACGATATTTTCGAAGTAACAAATAAAATATCACTTCCTCAGCAACACTCTTCTGAAACATCCAGTTGGGAGCAAACTATTAATTACAAATTTACTTGTAATGGTATAGACTACACTGGTGATATCATATTTAATAGTGATTATGGTATATCTTATAATGAAGATGATAATCCTTACTATAAAGTTACATCAAGCAATTTTAAAGATAATTCTGTGTTTATACAAATACTGAAAAAATAACTTATATTATTAATTTCTAAGATTATATAACTTATTATGCAATGTAATAACTGGCCTTATACTTTGATACCGCCTATTTAGTTCCTCTTCTGATACTAATGGAATTGATACATTTCTCATTTTTCTACCTCCTTAAATTTTCTTGAAGGTTTAAAACCTCCAAGTTTTTACTTATTGGTTTTAAAACAATGTTACAATTTTCATTTTAGCACATAATATGTAGCTATTCAATTTAAAATTTGTATCCATTTAAAATCTCATCATATTTTTCATATTTAGGAAAATATTTTTTTACTAAATTATAAAAACTTTTTGCATGTGTTTTATACTTTAAATGACATAATTCGTGTATTATTATATATTTTATACAGCTTTCTTCTAATTCCATTATTTTAGAATTTATATAAATTTCTTTCTTTTCAAAATCGAATTTAGCCATTTCTTTTATATTATAATCTATACTATAGTCTTCTGGTGCTAAACCTGTTTCTATTCTAATTTCTTCAAAAATATTTTCTAAATGCTTTTCTGCTAATTTTATATACATTTTATTTAAAATCACTTCTATTATTTTGTTATTATTTCTTCCTTTTAATTTAAGTGGTAGTTTTATTTCTATATAGTTATTATTTAAATTTAAACCTGGTGTTTTTACATTACTATATATAACTTTGATTGCATAATTAACTCCTAAAATTTTTGTAGTGTTATATAAAGTTACCTCTTCCATTTCACTTAATTTTTTTAATATCCATTTTTTGTTCTCTTTTATTGCATCTTGTATTCTTTGTCTTGAAAAATACCAAGGAGCTTTTACTATTACTTCCCCATTATTTACTAAAATAGAAAAATTACCAAACATTGCTTTATCTATTGTATATGATATTACGCTTTCTCTTACTTTTTTCATAATAAGCCTCCTCGTTTTTCGAACTTTTGTTTGTTTTGTTGAATCTATTTTAGCTTTTTATATTCTTTTTGTCAATACTTTTTTCGAAATTTTGTTCGGTTTTTTATGAAAAAATTAAATCCTTTATATACCTTATTTTCTAGGTTATTATAAAGAATTTTATTGGTTCGGGTAGTTAGATTCGAACTAACGATCATAGGGTCAGAGCCTACTGCCTTACCACTTGGCCATACCCGAATATGAAAAAGTTAGATATATAATAATATATATCTAACTTTTTTTCAACCTTTATTTAAATAATTGTGTTACTTTAGGAAATAAATAATGGCTTCCCCCTACTGAATTTGCATCTTCGATCATGCTTACTACAACTAATTGATTTTCATTAGATTCATTCACTGTAAATGCGTTAAACCATCCTAATACCTCGCCTTTTTCATCTTTACTCGCTTTTAACTCTGCTGTACCTGTTTTAGCTCCTATTTTTATTCCTTCTACTTTTGCATCATGTGCAGTACCATTTGGATTTTCTACTACTTGTATTAAATCTTCTTTTATAGTATTTGCTGCTTCTTGGGATATAGCATTTTCCTTTAAATATTCTACTTTCTTATCCTCTTTATATATTATTGTAGGTTTTATCATATTTCCATTATTTACAAAAGCAGAATATATAGAAGCCATATGAATTGGATTTACCAAAATTTGTCCTTGCCCATATCCGCTATCTGCAAGTTGTACTTCATCTGTTATTTTTCCATCTGTATCATAAGTTGATTTTGTTGTTTCAATTTCAAAATTAACATCTTCATTAAATCCTAATTTATTAAGCCCCTCCATAAATTTATTATATCCTATTTTTAAAGCTATTTTTGCAAAATATATATTATCTGAACGTATCAATGCGTTTTGCATATTTGCAGGTTCATTATATGGAGTAAGTGTTGTTACCATATAGCTTCCCCACGTAGAATCTTTTTGCCAACTAAGTCCACTTCTTCCAAAATCTTCTTTAGGATCTATTATATTCTCTGTTATTCCAATTGCACCTGTTACAGGTTTAAAAGTTGAACCTGGTGACCATGACTTTGTAAATCTATTTAACAATGGATTTTTCTCATCTTCGCTTAGGTTCTTCCATTCTTCTGTACTCATGCCTAGAGCAAAATCATTTGAATCATATGATGGAGTACTTACTAATGCTATAATTTCACCTGTTTTTGAGTCCATTGCAACATATGCACCTTTATTTTCTTCTAAGCTTTCATAAACTTGTTTCTGCTTATTTGCATCTATTGTTAGCTTGATATCTTTTCCATTTTCTACTTCTTGTTTTGCAACTGTTTTTAGTCTTTTTCCATTTTCATCTTCTATATAAATCTCTTTGCCATCTTTACCTCTTAGTGTTTCTTCGTAAGCTTTTTCTATTCCAGCTTTGCCAATTACACTATTACTATTATATCCTTTTCCTTTATTTTCTTCTAATTCTTCTGCGCTTATAGATTGTACATAGCCTATAAGTTGAGAAGCTTCTTTTCCTAATGTATATACTCTAGAGCTCTCTGTTGTAATTTTTACACCTGGAATGCTTAAAGCTTGTTCTTTTAACTGTGATTCTGTTTTCGCAACATTTTTTATTGGTACAAATGTATCATCTTTTACATAAGACATTTCAAGTTTATTATTTATAGAATCTTCTGAAACTCCTAGAATATTCGATAATTTTTTAATATCTTCTTCTTTATTTGCACTCATTTTACCTGGTACTAAACCTATTGAAGAAATATTTCCTTTTCCTGCTAATAATATATTATTTCTGTCATAAATGTTTCCGCGTTCTGCTTTTAAAGTTTTTACCCTTATTTTATCATTTTCATTCAACTCTGGATAAATTAAACTATTATCCCAATTAATTTTATATTTTTTATCTTCTTTTTTTACAGAAGCTTCATTAGAAAAACTAATTTCTCCTGCTGATGTATTCATCTTTTGGTTGTATGTAATTTTCTCATTTTTTTCTACATTTGTAATTTCTGTTTTCAAATTTGTCATATCTATTCCATCATATATAGACTTATTCTTTTTAACAAATGTATCCTTTGCAATCTTGTTTTTTGCTGACGTACTTAGCATTTCATATGCCTCTTCATATTTTTCTTCACTTATCTTTGTAAAGTAATTTTGTAATGCTTGTTCAGGTTTTTCTGTTTTATTTATTATGAAAAAAGCTACTATAGCTATAATTATAACAACGATTATAATTATTCCAATTAATATTTTTTTATTTTTCATAAAATCCCCTCCTTTCGCTATAATATACCATTCTTCTACAAAAGTAAATAGCTCATTTAGGAGGGGATCTTTTTAACAAACACTTTATAAATGTATATTTGCCATATAATTTATCCCTTTTATATTTATTGTACCATTACAATTTACTCGTCATAAAATTCACTAATATATGTAATAATATCTTCATTATATTCTTTCACTTTTTCATCTGCTAATAGTTCATCTATTGAAAAATATTGACCATTAACATTTATATTTACTTCATAAAAATAATGATGATACCTTCTTATTTCGTTATGAGATACAGAATATTTTTCGTGTATTTTATCAAATACTAATTTTACATTATTGGTATTATACTTACTTTTTATTTTTTCTATATCGTTTCCTTTTAAATTAGGAAATAAATACATTTCCCAGCGTTCATCATAATAATTTAAATATTTATTACCTTTCTTTATAATTATAATCGAATGAATATGTTCCACCTGTTATATCTCCCTTACATTTTTAGTAGTTAAAATAATTTATATAATCTATTTATTCTAATTCAAAGTCAGATATTTTATATCCTAATTCTTTTAATTTATCATACATTTTGCTTGGAGAAATTCCAAATAAAGTATTATAATCTCCATTTACTTTCTTTAAAAAAATTGATGCTTTTCCTAGCATTGCATAACCACACCTATTAAGTATATCCTTTTCATTTTCTACATACCATTTAATGTCCTCATCGTCTATTTCTTTAAGATGTACTTCTGCTATATCTGCAAAGCAAATTTCTTCGTTTTTATATAAATCTTTTATTGTAACACCAGTTACAGCATAAGTAATTTTTCCTGACATTTCTTTTAAGTTTTGATATGCTTCTTCTTTACTTTTAGGTTTTTCATAAATTTTCCCATTCATATATATTATCGAATCTGCAGATATAATTATTGCTTTTTCATTTATTTGAGATGCAACTGAGTTTGCTTTATCTTTAGATAAGTCTTTTACATATTCGCTTGGGTCTGTACTATCACTTTTTTCTTCAACTAAGCTTTTGATAACTTCATATTTTAATCCTATATTTTTAAAAATATCTTGTCTTTGCTTTGAACTTGACGCTAATATTAGTTTTAATTTTAGATTATCATCTTTATTCTGTAAATAATTTTGTTTACAACTATTAATATTATTATATCTACCTACCATTTTGTGCCTCCTTGCTTAATATTTATATCATTCTTTTTCTTCTATATCAATAATATCATTTAAATAAAATTTTACTAAAAAAATATTAGCCTTATACTTTAGTCACAGTACAAATCTAATATCTAGGTAATTTAATGTTTAATAAACCACCACTTAGGGCTTCTAAAAATATGCATTTTTATAGTCATTGAAAAAATATCTCCAGTTCCTAATTCCGAATTTAATTGTGTTAAATATTCAATATTATAATATCTTGTTTCGAACACTAGCAACCCTTCTTTTTTGAATTTCTTTTTAAATTCGACAATTTCATTTCCAATAGGTATAGTATCTTTATCTAACAATTCCTCTAGCAAAACAGATAAATCGTTTGTCTTTTCTTCTGGAATAATTCCTGTTGCTACTATCCTAAAGCCATATTCTTTCGCACAATCGGAAATTTCTACTCTCTTTACCCGTTTGTTTCCAACAACCATTCTACAATTCATTGTATTTCTCCCTTCTTTTCTGCTAAACAATTAGTTCCATATTTATAATATCACAAAATATATAATTTAGCAATTTTAATATTTGTTCGATATTTTATTTTTTCTACATATCATTTATGCTAAGTTTTGTTTCTATCTCATTTTGCTATCTTTTTGCTTTATTTGCTAGTGCTTATTTTATCTCATTTTCTATATTTAGTAATCTATTATATTTTGCAATTCTGTCTGTTCTACATGGTGCTCCTGTTTTTATTTGTCCTACATTTGTAGCCACAGAAATGTCTGCTATAGTTGTATCTTCTGTTTCTCCTGATCTGTGTGATATTACAGCAGTATAACCTGCTTTGTTTGCCATATCTATTGCATCTAATGTTTCTGTTAGTGTTCCTATTTGGTTTGGCTTTATTAATATACTGTTTGCTACTTTATTTTTTATTCCCTTTCTTAATCTATCTGTATTCGTTACGAATAAGTCATCTCCAACTAATTGAATTTTATTGCCTAATGTTTGAGTAAGTTTTTTCCAAGAATGCCAATCTTCTTCTGCTAATCCATCTTCTATAGAAATAATTGGATATCTTTCTGTTAATTCTTCTAAATATTCTATCATTTCATCATTTGTTTTAAATATTCCTGTTTTCCAAAATAAATATCCATTCTTTCCTATTTTTCTAGCTTCTTCATACATTTCTGTACTTGCTACATCCAATGCTATAAAAATATCTTTGCCCGGAATATAACCAGCTTTTTCTATTGCTTCAATTATTACGTCTAATGCTTCTTCTTCACTTGATAAATTTGGTGCAAATCCACCTTCATCACCTACCGAAACTGAATATCCTCTACTTTTTAGTACTTTTTTCAGATTATGATAAGTTTCTACTCCCATTTTTAAGTTCTCAGAAAAATCTCTTCCCGATTTAGGCATTATCATAAATTCTTGTATACTAATATTGTTATCCGAATGTTTTCCACCATTTAATATATTCATCATTGGAATAGGCAATTTCTTTGCATTAATACCACCAATATAATTATATAAAGCCATTCCTAACGAATTTGCAGCTGCTTTTGCTACTGCAATAGATACTCCTAATGTAGCATTTGCTCCTAATTTTTCTTTATTTTCAGTTCCATCTATATCTATTAACCTTTTATCTATTTTTATTTGATCGTATACATTCATACCTATTATTTTCTTAGCAATTACTCTATTCACATTTTCTACTGCTTTTTTTACCCCTTTTCCTAAGTATCTTTCTTCATCATTATCTCTAAGTTCTACTGCTTCAAAACTTCCAGTTGAAGCTCCAGATGGCACTTTCGCTACTCCACAAAATCCTCCTTCGGTTATTACTTCTACTTGAACTGTTGGATTCCCCCTCGAATCTAGCACTTCTAGTGCTTCAATGTGTTCTATTTTCAAATAATCTTTCATATTATCCCTCCATTTATATTATTATTAACAATTATTTGAAAATATATCCTTTTATATGTAAAAGTAAAATAATTTATTACCTTAAAATATCAGTCTATCATCTAATAGTTTCTACTATTGTCGTTTTTTCTATCACGCAAAAGAGTGGATATTGCATATCCACTCTCCTTTAACTTGAAAGGATCTCCTTGCAAACTTGAAGCACACTTCTCCTTGCATATATTTCAATCGTTAGCGATCTAACAGAATGATTTTCATATGTATTGTAGTCATAATGCAAAGAAAATCTTATTATAATTCCATTACGCTTTTTATGAAATTTACCAAATCCTTTTATTTTTTCGAAAACTTCTTCAATTAGTAGCATTTCGTCATCGGCAAAATCTTCTACTAGCTGTTCTAAGTCTTCTTCTAATTCTTTTGGAATATATCCTTCTGCTGTAAGGATATATTCGTTATACTCATTACTCCGTTTAATTATAAACTTTTTCATATGGTATACTCCTTTCAACTTTTTTGTTATATTACTATACTACATTTAAACTTATTTTTCAATATATAAAAGCTCTCTTAGAATTTCTAAAATTCATATTTGCTAAAATTCTTAATTACTTAATAACTTTATAGCAAATTTTTCCAGACTATCTAGGGATTTTCATAAAACAACAAAAAAGCAGTACTAAATACTGCTTTTTTGAATCGGGATTTTAAGGACCGTCCCCTAATCCCGATTTGATTATTTCATTGCTTCTTCTACTGCTACTGCTACTGCTACTGAAGCTCCAACCATTGGGTTGTTACCCATTCCTATTAATCCCATCATTTCTACGTGAGCTGGAACTGATGAACTTCCTGCAAATTGTGCATCTGAATGCATTCTTCCCATTGTATCTGTCATACCATATGAAGCTGGTCCTGCTGCCATATTGTCTGGGTGTAATGTTCTTCCTGTTCCTCCACCAGAAGCTACAGAGAAGTATTTTTTACCTGCTTCTATTCTTTCTTTTTTATATGTTCCTGCAACTGGATGTTGGAATCTTGTAGGGTTTGTTGAGTTTCCTGTAATAGATACGTCAACATCTTCCATCCACATTATAGCTACACCTTCTCTAACATCGTTTGCACCATAACATTTAACTTTTGATCTTTCTCCATCTGAATATGGAATTTCTTCTATAACATTTACTTTTCCTGTAAAGAAATCAAATTCTGTTTTTACATATGTAAATCCATTAATTCTAGAGATTACTTGAGCTGCATCTTTTCCTAAACCATTTAAAATAACTCTTAATGGTTCTTTTCTAACTTTGTTTGCAGATTTTGCTATACCAATAGCTCCTTCTGCTGCTGCAAAGCTTTCGTGTCCAGCTAAAAATGCAAAACATTTTGTATCTTCTGAAAGTAACATAGATGCTAAATTTCCATGTCCTAGTCCAACTTTTCTGTCATCTGCAACTGAACCTGGTATACAGAATGATTGTAAACCTTCACCTATTGCTTTTGCTGCATCTGCTGCTTTAGTACATCCTTTTTTTACTGCTATTGCTGCTCCTAATGTATATGCCCAAGCAGCATTTTCAAAACAAATTGGTTGTACTCCTTTTACTATTTCATATGGATTAAATCCTTTATCTGTACATATTTTTAATGCATCTTCAAAATCTTTTATTCCGTATTTTTCCATTACTGGTTTAATTTGGTCTATTCTTCTTTCATAACTTTCAAATGTTACTGCCATTTAATTTTCCTCCTTTAATATATTCTCCAAATTGTTTATAATTTCATTTATATTTGTATATGGAATAATTTTTAGTCTATTGTTTCCTCTAAGCATAGTTGTAAGCTTAGGTGTTACAGTTTTATCATAAACACAAATTATTCTTTTATTAGTCTTATCTGCATATCCAATTTCATATCCAACACCTAATGATGGAACTGTTACTTCTGCAAAAACTAGATCTGCTCGTTTTAGTCTGTCTACTAAACTTTCGAAAACATCTTTATCTGAAATGCTCTCTTCACGAATTAATACATTATCATCCGCTACTTCTTCATCTAAGACATTACCAAACTTTGTTAACTCTTTTACTAACTTTTTATATGCTTCTAATTTTTGTCTTCCACCATATATTGAACCTGAAAAATAAATATTCATATCTTATACCTCTTATTATTGTTTTCTTGGGTCTATTTTCTTAACAGCTTCATCAAATCTTCCATATGTTCCAGAAGCTTTTTCTATTGCTTCCATTGGGTCTATTCCTTTTTTAATATTTTCCATCATTTTTCCCATATGAACATATTTGTAACCAATAATTTGGTCGTCTTTGTCTAAGCCTAATTCTACTATGTATCCTTCTGTTAATTGTAAATATCTTGGACCTTTTAATGTACTTGAATAAATTGTTCCGACTTGTGATGTATGTCCTTTTCCTAAGTCTTCAAGTCCAGCTCCTACAGGAAGTCCTCCTTCTGAGAAAGCTGTTTGTGTTCTTCCATATACTATTTGTAAGAATAATTCTCTCATAGCTGTATTTATGGCATCACATACTAAGTCTGTATTTAATGCTTCTAATAATGTCTTTCCTGTTAAAATTTCTCCTGCCATAGCTGCTGAATGTGTCATTCCTGAACATCCTATTGTTTCTATTAAAGCTTCTTGTATAATACCATCTTTTACATTTAATGTTAATTTACAAGCTCCTTGTTGTGGTGCACACCATCCAATACCATGTGTTAAACCAGATATGTCTTTTATTTCTTTTGCTTTAACCCATTTACCTTCTTCTGGTATTGGTGCTGGTCCATGGTTTACTCCTTTTGCAACTGTGCACATTTCTTCTAATTCTTTTGAATATATCATTTCTATTTCTCCTTTCACCTTTTATTAGTATTTATAATTTGATTTTTACTTTTTGGTTTACTTTCTAAAATTATATATTTTTTATCATGTGGCCAAAACTCGCTATCTTTTTCAAGCTCATATATTTCTTCCATTCGCTCTTCTTTTCTAGATTTTGTTGGCGCATCTTTTTCGAAATTGACTAAATTCTTACTTGGCGCAGTGTATATAGATTCTTCGTATATATCTTTTCTTATATTAGAATTTTCTTCTCTTTCTATATAGTCTATAACCATTTGCTTTTCGCGCTTACTATACGTATTTAGTCCTGTTTTTAAATATTTATATCTAAAAACTAAATGTCTATCATAATTACTATATGGGGAGGTTGCTAAGTTTTCAAAACCATATTCAACCTTAAATGTACAATCTGCTATCGAAATTATTATATTAGTCCATAAACTTCCATTTGTTGCAATGTATTCTTTTCTTAATTTTTTTATAATTCCATACAAATTATCTGCCATTTTAAAATAAGAAGATTCCTCTAAATTAAATTTATTTGGTACTTCGTATACATTAACTGGCTCTCTTTTTAATATTCCCTTTGGAATATAATAAAAATACATTTCTCCTGTTTCTAAACTATTAACTCCATCTATTACAGATGCATATAAAAATATTTTATTCCATTTTTCTGGTATCATGTCAAATAAACTATTTTGTATTTCTTTATATAACTCCCTCATCCTGGCAGAAGTCGACACTATATTTCCCCCCATAAGTATATTTTTTATTCTTTTATTATTAGGCTTTCTCCAGTCATTTCTGTTGGCTTTTCTAATCCCATAATTTCTAACATTGTTGGTGCTAAATCTGCTAATTTTCCTTCTTTTAATTTTACATCTTTCATTCCCACTAATACTAATGGAACTAAGTTTGTAGTATGAGCTGTATGTGGCTCTCCTGTTTTATAGTCTATCATTTGCTCTGCATTTCCATGGTCTGCAGTAATAAGAATTACTCCTTCTTGCTCTTCTACTGCATCTACTACTCTTTTTACACAACTATCTATTGTTTCTATTGCTTTTATGGCTGCTTCTAAATTACCTGTATGTCCTACCATATCTGGATTTGCATAGTTTAAAATAATAGTATCATATTTTTTAGAATTTATTGCTTCTACTACTTTTTCTGTAACTTCTAAAGCACTCATTTCTGGCTTCATATCGTATGTTTCTACTTTTGGTGAAGGTACTAATATTCTATCTTCTCCTGGATATTGTTTTTCTTCTCCACCATTAAAGAAAAATGTAACATGAGCATATTTTTCTGTTTCTGCAATTCTTAATTGATTTAATGAATTTTTACTTATATATTCTCCAAATGTATTTTCTAATCTTTTTGGTTTAAATGCAACTTTTACATTTGGCATTGTTTCATCATATTGTGTGAAACATACATAATTTAAATTCATCTTCTTTGTTTCGAATTCATTAAATTCTGGATCTACTAATGTTCTAGTTATTTCTCTTGCTCTATCTGGTCTAAAGTTAAAGAATATTACAGAATCATTTTCTTCTATTTTAGCAATAGGTGTATCCCCATTACAGATAACTGTTGGTTCTATAAATTCATCAAAAACTTCTTTTTGGTAAGAACTTTCTATTGCATTTATTGCACTTGTTGCTTTTATTCCCTCACCATTTACCATTGCATCATATGCTTTTTGAACTCTGTTCCATCTTTTATCTCTGTCCATTGCATAAAATCTTCCAGAAATAGTAGCAATTTTTCCTACACCTTTTTCTTTCATTTTTTCTTCTAGCATTGTTATATAACTTTCTCCAGAAGTTGGTGCTGTATCCCTTCCATCTGTAAAGCAATGAACATATACATTTTCGAAATCTTTTCTTTTTGCTAATTCTAAAATTGCAAATAAATGACGAATGTGACTGTGAACTCCTCCATCTGAAACAAGTCCTAATATGTGCAATTTAGAATTATTCTTTTTGCAATTTTCTATTGCTTCTACTAATTCTGGAATTGCAAAAAAGTCACCATCTTCTATTGATTTAGTAATTTTAGTTAATTCTTGATAAACTATTCTACCAGCTCCTATGTTTGTGTGACCTACTTCAGAATTTCCCATTTGACCTTCTGGAAGTCCTACACTTAATTCACTTGCATGAATATTTGTTGTTGGCCAAATTTTCATTAGTCTATCTATATTAGGTGTGTTTGCAAGTTCAACAGCATTTCCTTCTTTATGATTGTTTTCACCAAACCCATCTAATATCATTAGCATTGTTAGCTTATCTTTCATATCTTGTTACCATCCTTACTTATCAAAGTTTACTATTTTAGCAAATTCGTCAGCCTTTAAGCTTGCTCCTCCAACTAAACCTCCATCTATGTCAGATGTTGTAAATAGTTCTTTTGCATTGCTTGACTTAACGCTTCCACCATATTGTATTATAACTCTATCTGACACTTCTTGTCCATAATTTTTTTCTATCTCTTTTCTAATTTCTTTTATAGAGTTGTTAGCATCTTCTGAAGTTGCAGTTTTTCCTGTTCCTATTGCCCAAATTGGTTCATATGCTATTATTGTTCCTTCTACTTGTTCTTTTGAAAGACCTTCTAATGCTAGTCTTGTTTGGTCTGTAATTACTTTAGTTGTTTCTCCTGCTTCTTTTTGTTCTAATGTTTCTCCTACACATACTATTGGTTTTAAACCATATTTATGTGCTGATTTTACTTTTTTGTTTACTGTTTCATCTGTTTCTGCAAAATATTGTCTTCTTTCTGAATGACCTATAATAACATATTCTACACCAATTGATTTAAGCATTGGTCCAGAAATTTCTCCTGTGTATGCACCATTTTCTTCAAAGTGCATATTTTGTGCTCCTATTTTTATATTTGTATTTTGCGCTGTAAGTAGTGCATAAAATAAATCTGTATATGGAACACATAAAACAACTTCGTTATTTGTATCTTTTACTAATTTTGCTAATTCGTCTATACATGATATTGCTTCATTTGGAAGCATATTCATTTTCCAGTTACCAGCAATTACTTTTTTACGCATAATATTCTCTCCTTTCAATTTAGAAGCTAAGCCCATCAATTATTTTTATGGGCTTTAAGCTTTTTAGAAATAATTAGAATTTATTTATCCATTAAACATTCTATTCCTGGTAATTTTTTTCCTTCTATAAATTCTAGTGAAGCTCCTCCACCTGTAGACATATGTGTCATTTTATCTGAAAGTCCAGCTTTCTTTATAGCTGCTGCTGAATCTCCACCACCAATTACTGTAACAGCATCTATTTCTGCTAAAGTATTTGCTATTGCATTTGTTCCTATAGCAAATTGGTCGAATTCGAATAATCCTACTGGTCCATTCCATAATACAGTTGCTGCATTTTTTAATTCTTCTGTATACATTTTTATTGTTTCTGTACCAATATCGAATCCTTCCCATCCATCTGGAATTTCTTTGTAGCTTACTACTTTACTTTCTGTATCTTCTTTAAATTCTTTTCCTACTTTTGTGTCTACTGGAAGCATTAATTTAACACCTTTTTCTTCTGCTTTCTTTAATAAGTTTTGTGCTAAATCTAATTTATCTTCTTCACAAATTGAATTTCCTACTGTATATCCCATTGATCTGAAGAATGTATATGCCATAGCTCCACCAATTAATAATGTATCTACTTTTTCTAATAAACTGTCAATTACTCCTATTTTATCAGAAACTTTCTTTCCTCCTAAAATAGCTACAAATGGTCTTTTTGGATTATTTATTGCATCTCCTAAAAATTTTAATTCTTTTTCAATTAAAAATCCGCTTACTGCTGGTATATAATCTGCAATTCCTGCTGTAGAAGCATGTGCTCTATGAGCTGTACCAAATGCGTCATTTACAAATACATCTGCTAAGCTTGCAAAGTTTTTAGCAAGTTCTGGGTCATTTTTTTCTTCTCCTGGCTCAAATCTTACATTTTCTAATAACATTATTTCTCCTGGTTTTAATTCTTCTGCTAATTTTTTAGCATCTTCACCTATTACATCTTTTGCAAGTTTAACTTCTTTTCCTAATAATCTTGTTAATTCTTTTGCAACTGGTGCTAAAGACATTTCTGGAACAACTTTTCCCTTTGGTCTTCCTAAATGAGAACATAAAATTATTGCACAATTTTTTTCTAATAAATATTGTATTGTTGGTAATGCTGCAACAATTCTTGTGTTATCTCTTATTGTTCCATCTTCTAATAATGGTACATTAAAGTCACATCTTTCGATTACTTTTTTTCCTTCTAAGTTAATATCTCTAACTGTTTTTTTACTCATAAAATTCACTCCTTCTATTTATATAACCTTATTGTAATAATGCATTTATTTAATTGTAAAGGTTGCATATATGTCCTTTTTAGAACATATAACAAACTATGTATAATTTTATATATGTTTTTAGGCACATATGTAACCTTTACAATTTAGATTGTTTATTATACAACTATCCTTTTACATTAGACTTTTAGAGGTTACTTTAAAAGCAACCTCTAAGTCTTTATTTATTACATATTGTCTTTTGTTGCCATATAGCAAGCTAAATCTACTAATTTATGAGAATATCCCCATTCATTATCATACCATGCAACTAATTTTACAAATGTATCTGTTAATTGGATACCAGCAGCTGCATCAAATATAGATGTATGTGAATCTCCTAAAAAGTCTGAAGAAACAACTGGTTCATCTGTATATTCAAGAATTCCTTTTAATTCATTTTCTGAAGCTTTTTTAACTGCAGCACATATTTCTTCATATGTTGCTGGTTTTTCTAAATTACATGTTAAGTCAACAACAGAAACATCTAATGTTGGAACTCTGAAAGACATACCTGTTAATTTTCCATTTAATTCTGGAATAACTTTTCCAACTGCTTTTGCAGCACCTGTTGATGATGGAATAATATTTCCAGCTGCAGAACGTCCACCTCTCCAATCTTTTTTAGAAGCTCCATCTACTGTTTTTTGTGTAGCTGTTGTAGCATGTACTGTTGACATTAAACCATCTTTTAGTCCAAAGTTATCATTTATAACTTTAGCAAGTGGTGCTAAACAGTTTGTTGTACAAGATGCGTTAGAAACGATGTTCATACTTGTTTCATATGTTTCGTTATTAACACCCATAACAAACATTGGAGCATCTTTTGAAGGTGCACTTATAACTACTTTTTTAGCTCCTGCTTCTAAGTGTGCTCCTGCTTTTTCCATTGTTGTAAATACTCCTGAACATTCAAATACGTATTCTACACCTAATTCTCCCCATGGTATGTTATGTGGATCCATTTCATTATATACTTTTATTTCTTTTCCATTTACTACTAAAGAATTTTCTTTTGCTTCGATTGTTCCGTTAAATCTTCCATGCATTGTGTCGTATTTAACCATGTAAGCCATATAATCTGCTGTTATAAAAGGATCATTTATAGCAACGATGTTTACTTCATCACCTTTCTCTAAAGCTGCTTGGAATGCTAATTTTCCAATTCTTCCAAATCCGTTAAAACCTACTTTAATTGACATTATAATTCCTCCATTCTTTTTTTGCCTTATAGGCATACAAAAATTTGACCTACTATTTGATCGTAGTAATTCTATAACAAAAAAGAATACTTTTCAAGTATTCTTACTTAATTCTTTATATTTTATACATATTTTTCTATTTTAAGTAAATATTTTCCTTTTTGTGTGTTTCCAATAATTTTAGAAATTTTAAATCTTCCTTTTCCTCTAATTGTTATTAAATCCCCTTCATTTACTAGTTTTGTACTTTTTATTTCATTTTTAAAATTTATAAATATTCTTTCTTTTTCTATTAATTCTTTGGATTGCGTTCTAGAAACTTTTGCAAGTTCTGCTATTACATTATCTAATCTTAATGCCGAAACAATAATATTATATTCTTTTGTTTTTGTTTCTACTTTTTTTATTTCATTAATTTCTATTTCCTGTATTTTAGATTTTTTTAGCCTTGTTAAACCTTGTAAATTTGTAATTAAATATTTACTTATTTCTGGCAAAATAATTATATCTGCACCATCTTCTCTTACTAAAATATCTCCTATTTTTTCTCTTACAATTCCTAATTTCATTAGCATTCCAAGATAATTTTTATGTGTGTAATTATTGTATAACTCGTTTGGTAAAATTATTCTTATTGCACACATTTTATTTGTATATTTTCCCTCTTCTATAATAAATTTAAACTTCTCTGGGTAAAAAATAATAATTTTTCTTTCTGCTTCTTCATACCCACCATATAAAATATATTTATCAAATTTAATCTTCTTTAATATTTCTATACATATAGTCATTTTATATTCATCTAGAAAATCTGTATTGGTTAATTTGTTTTTCTGTTTTGCTTCTTCCATTTTATCTAGCATTTTAGAAATTAGAATTTGCTCTTCTTTTGTTTTTCCTTCTATTATTTCTTTTTTATTCATATTTACTCCATTTTCTAATTGTATTTAAAATACTTTCTGTGTCTAAATTATATTTCTTTTCTATTTCGTCTACAGTAGCTTGTTTAATAAATTCATCTGGATATCCCAATGTTTTTATTTCGTTTGTTTTGTTATATCTATTTAATAATTCTATTATAGTACTTCCAAGTCCACCTTTTACTATATTATCCTCTAAAGTTATTATTTTACTGTTTCCTATCCAATTAATAATATTTTCTTCATCCAATGGTTTTAAAAATCTAGCATTTATTACCTTAACACCTATTTTCTCCTCTTTTAATATTTTTGATACTGCATATGCTCTTTGTACCATTTTTCCTATTGCTATAATAGTATAGTCATTTCCTTCTGATAATTTTTCTGATTTTCCTAGTTCTATGTTGTCTTCATGAACTATGTTTATGTTTTCCTCTCCCCCACGAGGGTATCTTATATATATTGGACCATTGTATTTTATTGCAAATTCTAGCATATCTTCTAATTCTTTAAAATTTTTAGGTGCCATAATTACCAAATTTGGAACTATATTAAAAAACGATAGATCAAAAATTCCTTGGTGTGTTTCACCATCTGATCCTACAATTCCTGCTCTGTCTGAGCATAAAACAACATGTAAATTTTGCATACATATATCATGTATAACTTGATCATATCCCCTTTGGTAAAAAGAGGAGTAAATTGGTACTACAGGAATAATATTATTTGTTGCCATACCACCTGCCATACATATTGCATGGCCTTCTGCTATTCCTACATCAAAAAACCTATTTTTAAATTTTTCTGCAAATTTATTTAATCCTGTACCATCTTTCATAGAGGCTGTTATAGCTACAATATTTTCATTTTCTTCTGCTAATTTTACTAGCTTTTCTCCAAAAACTTTAGAATAATCTTTACTTTTACTTTTTGTTGATTTTCCTGTTTCTAAATTTATTGGCCCGGTTGAATGATATCTGTCTGGGTTATCTTCTGCTGGTTTATATCCTTTTCCTTTTTTAGTAATTACATGTATTAGTTTTGGTCCATCAATTTCTTTAGCAATTTTTAAAACACTTTCTATTTTTTCTATATTATGACCATCTATTGGGCCTAAATATGTATACCCCATATCTTCAAAAAGCATATTTGATATAAATATTTTCTTTATGCTATATTTTATATCTTGTACTAATTTTATTATTTTATCACCAAGCCATGGAATTTTAGAAACTGCTTTCTTTATAAAATTATTGGACTTTTTATAAAATTTTCTACTTCTTATTTTACTTAAAAAGTTTGAAATTCCTCCAACATTTTTGGAAATACTCATCTCGTTATCATTTAATATAATTATAAGATTTGTTTTAGAACTTCCTACATCATTTAAAGCTTCTAATGCCATTCCACCTGTTAGCGCTCCATCACCTATTACTGCTACAATTTGATAGTTTTCATTTCTTATATCTCGTGCTCTTGCCATTCCTATTGCAGCAGAAATAGATGTACTACTATGACCTGCATTAAAAGTATCATATTTTGATTCTTCTCTTTTTGGAAAACCTGCTATTCCATCTTTTTTTCTTAAAGTTTCCATTTGTTTTTTTCTACCAGTAAGTATTTTGTGTACATATGTCTGGTGTCCTACATCCCAAACGATTTTATCTTCTGGAGTATTAAAAACAGAATGCATTGCAATAGTAAGTTCTACAACACCTAAATTAGACGCTAAATGCCCACCATTTTTAGAAACTATATTTAATATTTCTTTTCTTATTTCTTTTGCCAATTCTTCTTTTTCTTTTAAGTTAAGTTTTTTTAAGTCTTTTGGTAAATTTATATTTTCTAATAAAGTCATATTTTATCTCCTTGTACAATAGTTAAAGATAACCTTTAGCTATATTCTTTTGTTTTTATAAATTGTTCATATTTTATCATATTTTTCTTCAAATTTCCATATAATTACCTCTCGATTTTCTTTACAAATGTTTTTGCTTCCTATATAATTAAGCTGTAGTGAAAATTTATTGTTTTGTGCTAATATATAGCTTAAATGGAGCAATATTTTAAAGGAGAAAATTATGACAAAATTTATTTCACATTCTGAAGAAGAAACAAAAAAATTTGCGCAAAAAATAGCATCCAATTCTAAAAAAGGTGATATTATAGTTTTAAGTGGTGAACTTGGTTCTGGTAAAACTAAGTTTACAGAAGGTTTTTTAGAATATTTTAATTTGCAAGATGAATTATCTAGTCCCACATTTACAATTGTAAACGAATATGATACTCAAAATTTCCCTATATATCATTTCGATGTATACAGATTAGATGATATAGACGAATTTTATGCTATTGGTGGAGATGAATATTTTGCAAATGGCATTTGTATTGTCGAATGGGGTGAAAAAATAGAAGAAATTTTACCAAATTCTTATTTAAAAATTTCTTTTTCAAGAGATTTTGAAGATTCTAATAATCGTATTTTAAATATAGAATGTTTTGGAAATATAAAACTAAATTAAGGAAGTGTAAAAATGAAAATTTTAAGTATAGATACATCTAGCAATATTTGTAGCATTTCTATTTTAGAAGATACTACTTTAATATACGAAGATCATATTTCTGACAAATTAACTCATTCAGAAAACTTAATGCCGATGATAAAAAAATCTTTAGAAAGTTTAAATTTAAATTTGTCCGATATCGATTTATTTACATGTTCTAAAGGTCCTGGTTCTTTTACAGGTATTAGGATTGGTGTTTCTACAATATGTGCTTTTAGAGATTATTTTAATAAGCCTGCTATTGGTATTTCATCTTTAGAAAGTTTAGCTTATAATATTATTTCGGAAGAAAATTCTTTAGTATGTTCTATAATAGATGCCAAAAATAACAATGTATATGCAGGATTATTCAAATATGAAAATTCTCATTATTCTTTAATTAATAATTATATTGCAGATAATATTAATAATGTATTAACTATGTTAAATAATTATTATAATTTGCCAATTACTTTTGTTGGCTCGGGAGCAGAACTTTATTCTGAATTATTAAAAAGTACTTTTAATAATTGCTCTATATCTGCTAATAATAATTCTAGTTCAGTTTCGGTTGCAAAGGCTGCTAATTATAAATATTATAATTGTACTTCTAAAGAAGAACTTAGCCTTTCTCCACTATACTTAAAAAAGTCTAGTGCAGAAATTGAATTGGATAAAAAATTAAATAAAGGATAATTAATATGAGTTTAGAAATATATAATATGACAGATTATGACTTATCTTTAATAAAAGATATTTTAATTAGTGATTATGATGATTTTTGGACATATAATATTTTAGAAGATGAGCTAAAAAACTCTAGTTCAGAATATTTTGTTGCAAAATTGGATAATAATATTTTAGGTTTTGCAGGTATTTGGAAATCTGTAGATGATGTACATATTACAGATATTGTTGTAAAAAAATCAAATAGACAATCTGGTATTGGTAGCAAATTACTAGAAAAACTGATTCAAACTGCCAAAAACCAACATTTCTCTTCTATTACTTTAGAAGTAAATGAAAATAACTTACCTGCAATTAATTTATACTTAAAATATGGTTTTAAAAATGTTGGCTTCAGAAAAAAATATTATAAAAATAAAGATTCTGCAATTATTATGACAAAAGATTTATAAGGAAAGAAGGAAAACAAATGAAAAAAAATGAATTAAATTACAAGGATTTAAGAGTAATGTGTAATCCAAACTTTTTTGATTTTGAGACTACAGAAAATTTAGAACCTATTACTTCTGGAATTGGTCAAGAGCGTGGTATTAAAGCTTTAGAATTTGGTCTTAATGTAAATGTTAAAGGTTACAATATTTATATAGAAGGACCTAGCGGTGTTGGTAAAACGATGTATACTAAAAACTATTTAGATACAATTGCTAAGAAGAAAAAAATTCCAAATGATTGGTGTTATATTTATAATTTTGATAGACCAAACGAACCTATTGCTGTTTCTCTTCCTGCTGGTCAAGGAAAAGAATTTAAAAGTACTATGGATAGCTTTATAAAAGATATTAAAGTAGATATAAAAAATACTTTTAACAACGAAGATTTCGAAAAAGAAAAAACTCTTATAAGACAAGAATTTGAAGAAAGAAGAAATAACTTAATGGATGCATTAAATAAAAAAGCTATGCAAAATGGTTTTTTTGTTAAAAGTGCTCAAAATGGTATTTATATGATGCCTGTAATTAATGGTAAAACAATTGAAGAAGAAGAATTTGACAAATTAGATGAAAGTATAAAAAAAGAATTTGAAAGTAAATCTGGTATTGTTCAAGAACAAATAATAGAAGCTATTAGCGAAATTAAAGCCATTGAAAAAGAAGCAGATAAAAAAATAGAAGAATGGCAATCTAATATTGCTTTGCTTACTATAAATGTTCATATAAATAATATAAAGGCAAAATTTAAAAGAAATAAAAAAATTACTAAATTTTTAAATGATGTAAAAACTGATATTTTAAAAAATATTTCAGCATTTACTTCTGAAAATAATAACAATCAAAATCAAAATGGTCCAAGAACAGAACCTCCTGCACCTTGGCTTAATTACAGAGTTAATTTATTTATAGACAATAGTAATTTAGAAGGTTCTCCTGTTATAATGGATTCTAATACTTCTTACCCAAATTTATTTGGACGTCTTGAATATGAAAACTATTATGGTTCTTTAAAGACAGATCATACTATGCTAAAACCTGGATTGCTTCACATGGCAAATGGTGGATATATAATTTTCCAGGCTGATGATATTATACAAAATAGCCTATGTTATGAATCTTTAAAAAAGGCTTTAAAAGTAAAAGAATTAAATATAGAAAATGCTTCTGAACAACATTCTTCTATGGTAATGATTTCTTTAAAACCCGAACCTATTCCTTTAGAATTGAAGGTTATTATTATTGGAAATAGTAATATTTATCATACTTTACTTGCTATAGATAATGATTTTAGAAAACTATTTAAAATAAAAGTTGAATTTGAAGATGATGCTCCTCGTAATTCTGAAAACATGATAAAACTTGCTAGATTTGCTCATGGTTTCTGTGAAAAAGAAGGTCTTCCTCAGCTTGACAGAACTGGTGTTGCAAGTTTAGTTGACTATGCTACTGTTCTTGCTAATGATAAAGAAAAAATTTCTACAAAGTTTAATGATTTATCGGAAATTATTGGTGAAGCTGCAACTTGGGCAAAACTTAGTCGTTCTAAGTTAATTACAGATAAGTTTATTCATAAAGCTTTAAAAGAGAGAATTGAACGTGTTAAAAAATATGACACTCATTACTTAGAAATGATAAAAGAAAATACTTTATTAATAAATACTTCTGGAAGTGAAGTAGGCCAAATAAATGGTCTTACTGTTTTAACTATTGGTGACTATTCTTTTGGAAAACCTACGAAAATAACAGCAAATACCTATGCTGGTAAGCAAGGAATTGTAAATATAGAACGTGAAGTTGATCTTTCTGGTTCTTCTCATTCTAAAGGTGTTCTAATTCTTACTGGTTATTTAGGACAAAAATTTGCGCAAGACTTCCCTCTTGCACTAACTGCAAGTATATGTTTTGAGCAATTATATAATGGTGTAGATGGTGATAGTGCCTCTAGTACAGAGCTATATGCCCTACTTTCTAGTTTATCTGGTATTCCTATTAACCAATCTTTCGCGGTTACAGGCTCTGTAAACCAAAAAGGTGAAATACAACCTATTGGTGGCGTTAATGAAAAAATAGAAGGATTCTTCCAAATATGTAAAGATAGAGGTTTAGATGGTAGCCATAGTGTAATTATTCCTATTCAAAATGTAAGAAATCTTCATTTAGATGACGAAGTTGTAGACGCTGTTAAAAATAATTTATTCCATATATATGCAATATCTACTATTGATGAAGGAATAGAATTATTAACAGGTGTACCTGCCGGAAGCAAAGATAAAAATGGTAAATTCCCTATAGGAACTATTAATTATCTTGTTTACGAAAAATTAAAAAAATATTCTAGTTTAGATAATAAATAATTAAGAAAAAGCATGTTAGAATATATTCTAATATGCTTTTTCTATTTCTATATCTTTTTCTTGTGTATTTTTTGATAACAATTGCATTTGCTCTATTTGTCCTTGTATCATACTTGTTCGTGTGACTCCTTTTGTTCTATCTATAACACTTTTTAAAAATAGTTCTCCTGTCTTAGTAGTTTCTTGACCTTTATTTAAAATTGTTGTTTGTTCCCTTGCTGAATTTAAAATATCATTTATATCAAATACTTCATTATTAATTACTCCTCTTAAGTATAATACATGATCTGTATTTTCTCCTACTCTCTTAGCTCTAGCAAATTCTTTAAAATTAGTTTTAATTTTTTCTTTTTTGCCTTCATATACAATTTTTACCGATTCATTAATTTCATTAAATTTTGTATATGGTAAACTATCTATTTTAAAAGTTTTATCTACCAACTTTTCAGTTAAGTATCCTAACTCTTCTTCGTTCTTATCAATTCCTGGGAATTTTTCTTTTACACTATTATATTCTTCTATAAAATCATCATAAAACATAGTATTCATATTTATATCTTTTTCACTACTAGAATATTGCTCTTCTTCTATTTTCTCTGCTATATTTTTAAATATATTTTCCGCCAAAGTTTCTTCCTTTATATCCTCTAAAAACTTAGTTTCTCTATATATTTTTCCATTTACTATTTTTACACTTATTCCATCTGCAACTCTCAATGGATTTAAAAAATTATTAAATCCTACAAATGTAGATTCTTTGTTTTCTGCAGAATATATTTCAAATACATTTTGATAATATTTAAGTTCTTTTGGTATATTATTCTTTTTATCTTCTTCTATATTATTGCATTGTTTTACAAATATTCCCTTTTCTGATAATATCTCTCCAAATTTATTAAAATCTAAGCTATCTACTTCTCCAGTTTTATCATCTATTACTAACATAGAAAGTTTTCCAATTTCTGTTCCTTCTAAATATACTCGTTTTTTTGGCATACATTTTAAATCTGCTTGTACATATCTTGGAGTTGAATAGTTCCTATTATGCTTTTCTTCTATATCATTTATACTTAAAATTGTTCTACTATATCTAGCCGAAAATTCTTCTGGTAATTCTCTTTCTTCATTCTCTTTGCATTCTTTTTCTAATATTTCTGCTAGATTTTCCTGGTTTATACCTACTGCTTTTTGAATATTTCCTAATATTTTTACCTTATCTACAAAATTTAATTCTTCAGAACTGTTAACTATTAATTTATTTATTAATTTTTCTTCTGGATGTGCATTTAGTGTTATATATGGCTCCTTATCTTGTAAAATATCCCTTATTCCCTGTGCAGTTAAACCTATGGAATATTTTGCTGATTTAATATTAATAGCATCATTTATTTCTTTACATATAGTCTGTTTTAATTTTTCTCTTCTTTCTCCTGTACCTACTAATAAGTGGCTATTTTCAACTAATTCACTTGTTAAAATATTTATTAAATCTTGAAATTTCCAAGCTTGTGGATTTAACTTTTTACATTCTCCATATACTTTTGCCATTTCTTCTGTAAATCGATTAATATCTACTTTTCCATCTTCTATATATTCTAATTTTTTTATCCTAGCTTTGGTATAAACATAATAATTGGACATTAATAAATTTATTCCTTCGTCTAAGTGAAATTTAGCACCTATATAGTCACTTTTTTCTAATTCATAAATCATGTCGTGAAATTTTTTAAAATGTTCTTCTATTTCTATATTTCTATTTCGCATTATATTTGAAGAAAAGTCATCTATATTTTTAGTTAAATCAAAGAAAAAAGTTCCTCCTCTTTGTGTTAAAAAATACTTAATTAATTTGTCAGAATACATGCTATGCACTAAAGATACTACATCTACATTTTCTTTATATGAATAAGAGGTTGAATTGTATAAGTTTTTACTTAAAAATTCAGTAAGTCCTTCTCCAAAGAAAATGTTAAAACCACCTAATCCATCAACCAATGCATGAAATGTTTCGTGTGCTGTTGTAGATTTATTATCTCCACTTTTTTTTCTTAATACAATTTTATCTCTATTTTCGCTATCAATTGTTCTATATCCGATTACAGTTTTCCTTTCTTTTAAGTATCTATCCTCTTTTTCTGTTAAAGACTGATATATAGTCCTTCTTGCTATAGATTTAACATGACTATCTATTAACCATTTTTTAAATTGTCTCTCTCCTAAAAAGGAATATATGTCTGAATAGACTTCTTTTACCATGTTCTTTATATCTGCTTGAATTTTAGTATTTAATTCTAATTGATCTTGAATTTCTTGTAAATCCATTTATTCTCCTGATTTTCTATTTTTCTTTTATAACAGCTTGTGCTGCAGCCAATTTTGCAATAGGTACTCTGAAAGGTGAGCAAGATACATAATTTAAACCAAGCATATTGCAAAATTCTACTGATGCCGGATTCCCACCATGTTCGCCACATATTCCTATTTTTAAGTCTGGCCTTGTTTTTCTTCCAAGTTCTACTGCTATTTTCATTAATTTCCCAACACCTTTTTTGTCTATTGTAGCAAATGGGTCAAAATCATAAATGTTTTTAGAATAATATTCATTTAAAAATTTACCTGCATCATCTCTACTAAATCCAAATGTCATTTGTGTTAAGTCATTTGTTCCAAATGAAAAGAATTCTGCTTCTTTTGCTATTTCATCTGCTGTTAATGCTGCTCTAGGAATTTCTATCATTGTTCCAACATGATATCTCATTTCTATATTTTGTTCCTTTAGTATTTCATCTGCAGTTTCTGTTACTAGTGATTTTACATATTTCATTTCTTTGTATTCACCTATTAGTGGAATCATAATTTCTGGAATAACATTCATTCCTTCTTTATTAACATTTATTGCGGCTTCTATAATTGCTCTTGTCTGCATTTGGGCAATTTCTGGATATGTTACATCTAACCTACATCCTCTATGTCCCATCATTGGATTAAATTCTCTTAATTTTTGAATTTTCTCTCTTATTTGTTCTTCTTTTATGTGCATCTCTTCTGCTAATTCTGCTATTTCTATATCTTTTTTTGGTAAAAATTCGTGCAATGGTGGATCTAGTAATCTAATTGTTACTGTATAACCATTCATTGCTTTATATAATTCTTCAAAGTCATTTCTTTGCATTGGTAATAATTTACTTAATGCTGTTTTTCTTTGTTCTAATGTTTCGGCTAATATCATTTCTCTTATTGCTTTTATTCTTTCTGATGCAAAAAACATATGCTCTGTTCTGCATAAACCTATTCCTTCTGCTCCAAATTCATAAGCTTGTTTTGCATCTTTTGGTGTATCTGCATTTGCTCTAACTTTTAATCTTCTATATTGGTCTGCCCAATTCATAAGCTTTTCGAAATTACCTGAAACAGAAGCAGGAACTGTATCTATTTTTCCGTCATAAACATTTCCTGTGGCTCCATCTAAAGATATGTAATCTCCTTCCATATATTCTGCACCATCTGGTAATTCGAAATATCCTTCTTCTTCATTTACAACTATATCTTGGCAACCTGCAACGCAACAAGTTCCCATTCCTCTTGCAACTACTGCTGCATGTGATGTCATTCCTCCTCTTACTGTTAGTATACCTTTACAAACAGTCATTCCATCTATATCGTTTGCAGAAGTTTCTAAACGTACTAAAATTAGCTCTTTTTCTCCTTCATTGTATAATTTCATTGCTTTTTCTGCAGTAAATACAACTTTACCTGTTGCAGATCCTGGTGATGCTGCTAATCCTTGTGCTATTTGCCTTGCATATTTTAGCTTTTCTTTATCAAAAGTTGGATGTAATAGTTGTTCTAATTGTTTTGGCTCTACTCTTAATACTGCTTCTCTTTCATCTATTAATCCTTCTTCTACTAAATCTACAGCAACTTGCAATGCTGCTTTAGCAGTTCTTTTTCCATTTCTCGTTTGCAAAATATATAAATTACCATGTTCTATTGTAAATTCTAAATCTTGCATATCTTTATAATGTTTCTCTAATTTTTTTGCACTTCTTACAAATTCATTATATATTTCTTCATTCATTTCAGCTAATTTATCTATAGTCATAGGAGTTCTTATTCCTGCTACTACATCTTCTCCTTGTGCATTCATAAGAAATTCTCCATATATTTTGTTCTCTCCAGTAGCTGGATTTCTAGAAAAAGCTACACCAGTTCCACAGTCATCTCCCATATTTCCAAATACCATCATTTGAATATTTACAGCTGTTCCCCACTCACTAGGTATATCATTTAATCTTCTATATTTTATAGCTCTTTCGTTGTTCCAAGATTTAAATACTGCTTCTATACATTCTATTAATAAACTTTTAACATCTTGTGGAAATGCTGAACCTGTTTGATTATAGTATATTCCTTTAAACACTTTTACTAAATCTTCTAAATCGTTTGCATCCATGTCAATATCTTGGGCTAATCCCCTTTGCATTTTCTTTGTATCTATTGCCTTTTCATAAAGACTGTTTGGAATTCCCTTTACAACATCACTATACATTTGTATAAATCTTCTATAACTATCATAAGCAAATCTTCTATTTTTTATAGCTAATGTTTTTACTGTTTCATCATTAATTCCTAAATTCAATATTGTATCCATCATACCAGGCATAGAAACTCTAGCTCCTGAACGAACAGAAACTAACAAAGGTTTATTTACATCTCCAAACTTTTTACCTGTCATTTCTTCTAATTTAGACAATGCTATTTCTATTTGTTTAATTATATCTTCTGAAATTTTTTCTCCATCTTCATAATATTTATTACAGCATTCTGCAGAAATAATAAAACCTTGGGGAATTGGTAAACCCAAATTAGTCATTTCGGCTAAGTTTGCGCCCTTTCCACCAAGAATATCTTTCATTTTTGCATTACCTTCCTGAAATAAATATACATATTTCTTGTCTTCTTCCATGTATTTTCTCTCCTTTATCTTTTGAATCCAATTTTATACAAATATTATATCACTTTATGTTTTTTAGTAAACCTTTTTAATTTATTTTGTAAACTTTTGAATGTTCTTTTTGTTTCCAACTCTTTTATTCTAAAATTTATCTTAGTAATAAAAAATAGGCTTGAATTTGTTTAATATTTGCATTAATCATTCAAACCTATTTTTTTATTAATTAGGATTTTTATATCCATCACAAATCTTGGTGTGAAACAAAATCTTAATTAGAATTCCACTTTTTCTGATATCCAATTTTCTAATTCGTTAATATTTACTCTTATTTGTTCCATTGTATCTCTATCTCTTATTGTTACACAGTTGTCTTCTAATGTGTCAAAATCTACTGTTATACAATATGGTGTTCCTATTTCATCTTCTCTTCTATATCTTTTTCCTATGCTTCCTGCTTCGTCGTAATCACACATAAATTTCTTAGATAAGTTTGCATATACTTCTTCTGCTTTTTCTGAAAGTTTCTTTGATAATGGAAGAACTGCTACTTTATATGGTGCTAATGCTGGGTGTAAGTGTAAAACTGTTCTTGTATCACCTTCTGCTATTTCTTCTTCTTCATAACTATTGCATAAAAATGCTAAAGCAACTCTATCTGCACCTAATGATGGTTCTATACAATAAGGAATAAATTTTTCTCCTGTTTCTGCGTCTAAATAAGTCATATCTTGTTTTGAACATTCCATATGACATTTTAAGTCGAAGTCTGTTCTGTCTGCTATTCCCCATAATTCTCCCCATCCAAATGGGAATGCAAATTCTATATCTGTTGTTGCATTACTATAGTGTGAAAGTTCTTCTTTAGAATGATCTCTTAATCTTAAGTTTTCTTCTTTCATTCCTAAATTTATTAGCCATTCTTTGCAGAAATTTTTCCAATATTCATGCCACTCTAAATCTGTTCCTGGTTTGCAGAAAAATTCTAATTCCATTTGTTCAAATTCTCTTGTTCTAAATGTAAAATTTCCTGGTGTTATTTCATTTCTAAAAGATTTTCCTATTTGAGCAATTCCCATAGGTAATTTTTTTCTAGTTGTTCTTAATACATTTTTAAAGTTTACAAATATTCCTTGTGCTGTTTCTGGTCTTAAATATATTTCAGATTTTGCATCTTCTGTAACTCCTTGGAATGTTTTAAACATTAGATTAAACTTACGTATATCTGTAAAATTTGTTTTTCCGCAATCTGGACATGGTATTTTATTTTCATTTATAAAATCTATTAATTCTTGGTCGCTCATACCATCTGCTATCATATCTTTTCCGTGTTCGTGTGCCCATTCCTCTATTAGTTTATCTGCTCTATGTCTTGTTTTACATTCTTTACAATCTATTAAAGGATCTGAAAAACCTCCTACGTGTCCTGAAGCTACCCATGTTTGAGGGTTCATTAAAATTGCTGCATCTAGTCCTACATTGTACTTACATTCTTGCACAAATTTCTTCATCCACATTTTTTTAATGTTGTTTTTTAATTCTACTCCTAATGGACCATAATCCCAAGTATTTGCAAGTCCTCCATAAATTTCTGATCCTGGATATACATATCCTCTTGATTTGCATAATGCTACCATTTTTTCCATTGAATCTAACATAATAAAACCTCCTAATACTATATTTGCTAAGTACCAGAAGGTTTTATTTTATATACAAAAACTTCCGCACCTAGCTTATTAGCTAGGGACGAAAGTTATATTCCGCGGTTCCACCCTAATTGATAATTTAATTATCCTCTTCGTTATAATTATGCTCCAAAGTTCCCCATATTATTCAGCTATTAGTTTCCACCAACCACTAATTCTCTTTAAGCTTTATAAATATTTTTTCTTTTTCATTGCACTTTATTAAATTTATATACTTATATCATATTATTTACTAAAAATCAATAATTGTTATATATTTTTTCCTAACTCTTACAACTTTATTTTTTTAATTAAATATATGTATATTATTTTATAACAAAAAAATACACTACTAAAATAATTTCAGTTATTAAAATTGTAGGAAATCCTATTGTAAATTTTAATTTTTTAGTTTTATGTCTAAATGTATACATTCCGATTATTCCACCAATTCCACCACCTAATAAAACTAATGTAAATAAACCTGCTTCGCTAATTCTCCATTCACCTTTTTGTGCTCTTCTTTTATCCCACCACATTCCTAAAAAAGCTAATAAATTTATAACTAATAAATATATTATAATATTTTTAGGGGTAAAAATTGCTTCTAATAATAATTTGTAATCTAACATATATTTCTCCTATTATTAATATTCAGGAACATCCTTAAATGTTTCTTTTTTCTTATGAACATTTAAGAACGTCCCTTATCGTTCACTATTCACCATTATGCAAATAAACTCATTTGGTTGCTTTCTGGCATCCCTTTCAAACATCCTGCTGTTCTTAATAGTTCTACTACAGAGCTTCCTACTTTCGCTCTCATTCTTAAGTCGTCTATACACATAAATTCGCCATCTTCTTTGGCTTTGCATATTCCTTCCGCTGCTACTGTTCCTAAACCCGGTATACTATTTAGTGGTGGTCTTATTCCATCTTCTTCTGCTATAAATTTCGTACTATGTGATTTGTATAAATCCATTGGTAAGAAATTTATTCCTCTTTCATACATTTCTAAAACTAGCTCTAATATTGCATACATATTTTTATCTTTTGTTGTTGCATTATTTCCTGCTAAATCTATTTCTTTCATTTTATTCAATACTTTTTCTTTTCCATGGCACATTATGTCACTGTCAAATTCATCTGCTCTAATTGTAAAATATGCTGTGTAATATGCTTGTGGCCTATGTACTTTAAACCACGCTATTCTAAACGCATTTGTTACATATGCTGCAGCATGGGCTTTAGGGAACATATATTTTATCTTTTCACAAGATTTTATATACCAATCTGGTACATTATGTTCTTTCATTAAAGCAACATATTCTGCCCATTTTGCTGGGTCTTTTAAAGCTTTTCCCTTACGAACTGTTTCCATTATTTTAAATGCTGGGTTTGGTGGTAAACCTTGTTTTATTAAATATATCATTATATCATCACGACAGCATATTGCTTCTGTAAGAGTAACAGTTCCTTGTTCTATTAAGCTTTGCGCATTTCCAAGCCACACATCTGTACCATGTGAAAGTCCAGAAATACGTATTAATTCGTCAAACGTTGTAGGTTTTGTATCTACTAACATTCCGTCTAACAAATTTAGTTCCAAACTCTGGAATTCCATAACTACCTACTTCTGAATGTATTTGCTCCGGTGTTACACCAAGAGCTTCTGTAGACCTAAATATTGACATTGTTTCTTTATCATCTAAAGGTACTTTAGTTGGATCTACTCCTGTTATATCAAATAACATTCTTATCATTGTAGGATCATCATGACCAAGTATATCTAGTTTCAGCAAGTTTTGGTCTATAGAGTGATAATCAAAATGTGTTGTTATAATATCGGAATTAGGGTCATCTGCTGGGTGTTGAACAGGTGTAAATTCGTATATTTCTCTACCCTTTGGCACAACTATAATTCCTCCTGGGTGTTGTCCTGTTGTTCTTTTTATTCCTGTACAACCTTGTGATATTCTTGCAACTTCTGCATTTGCAACTGGAATATTTCTTTCTTCATAATATTTTTTTACATATCCAAATGCTGTTTTATCTGCTACAGTACCAACAGTTCCAGCTTTAAAGGTAGTCCCTTTTCCAAATATTACTTCTGTATATTTATGCGCTTTTGCTTGATATTCACCAGAAAAGTTTAAGTCTATATCTGGTTCTTTATCACCATTAAAACCAAGGAATGTTTCGAAAGGAATATCCATCCCATCTTTTAGTAATTTAGTTCCACACTTTGGACAATCTTTATCTGGTAAGTCAAAACCATTTTTATAACCATAGTCTGTAAAATCTGAATATTTACAATTTGGACATCTGTAGTGAGCAGGAAGAGAGTTAACCTCTGTAATACCTGTCATGTTTGCTGCAAAAGATGAACCTACAGAACCTCTAGATCCTACTATATAACCATCTTCATTTGACTTCCAAACTAGCTTTTGTGCAATTATATACATAACCGAGAAACCATTTTTTATAATTGATGTTAATTCTTTATCTAATCTTTCTTCAACTATATCTGGAAGTGGATCACCATATAATTCGTGTGCTTTTGAATAGGCTATTTCCTTAATAGTAGTTTCGCAACCCGGTATATGTGGTGGACATTTTTCTGGTGATATTGGGCTTATCCTGTCACACATATCTGAAACTTTATTTGTATTAGTTACAACAACTTCATATGCTTTTTCTTCTCCTAAATAGTCAAATTCTTTAAGCATTTCTTCTGTTGTTCTTAAATATAATGGTGCTTGCTCATCTGCATCATCATATCCTTGGCCTGCTTGTAACATTCTTCTATAAATTTCGTCTGAAGGGTCCATAAAATGAACATCACAAGTTGCAACTACTAATTTATTTAGTCTTTCACCAACTTCAACAATTTTTTTATTTATATTTATTAAACCTTCTTTATCTGGTACAGTACCATTTCTTACTAAGAATTCGTTATTTCCTAATGGTTGAATTTCTAAATAATCATAGTCTTTTGCAATATCTTCTATTTCTTCGTCACTTTTTCCCATTTCTATTGCTTGGTATAGCTCTCCTGCTTCACAAGCACTTCCTAATATTAAACCTTCTGAATATTTTTTATACATAGATTTTAGTATTCTTGGCTTTTTGTAAAAATAATCTAAATGTGATATAGAAACTAATTTATATAAATTCTTTAAACCTACATAATTTGTAGCAAGAATTATTGCATGATATGTTGGTAATTTTTTAAAATCTGCATCTCCTGCAACTTTTTTTGTAATATCATCTAATGTTTCTACACCTTTGTCTTTTAACATTTTAAGCATTACATTTAATACTTTTACAGTTGTGTCTACATCATCTAAAGCTCTATGTGCTACTTCTACTTTTATTCCTAAATTTTCTGCAATTTTTCCCAATTTATATTTCTTATAGTCTGGAAATAAATCTTTAGCTAATCTTAGTGTATCTAAATATGTATTTTCTAAACTTAGTCCTAAATTTTTCGCATTATATTTTAAGAAACCTATATCAAAGTCTGCATTATGTGCAACTAGTACAGAATCACCAACAAATTCTAATATTTTTGGCATAACTTTATCTATTGTTTCTGCATCTTTTACCATATCATCTGTAATATTTGTAACTTCTACTACTCTTTGTGGTATAGGCTTTTCTGGATTTACAAAACAAGAAAACTCGTCTATAACTTCTCCATTTTTAACTTTCATTATTCCAACTTCTGTTATCTTTTCTGTTCTAAATGAAAAACCTGTAGTTTCTAAGTCTAATACACAATATGTTGTGTCTATACTTTGTCCTTTAGAAAAAGATATTGGTGAAACTTTGTCTGGTGCTAAATATGCTTCTACACCATAAATTATTTTTATGTCATGATTATCAAATCCTAATAATTTATGTGCTTCTGGAAAGGCTTGTACAACACCATGGTCTGTTATTGCTATAGATTTCATTCCCCATTTCATTGCTCGTTTTATTAAATCTTTTGCAGATGTCATACCATCCATTTGACTCATTTTAGTATGCATATGAAGCTCTACTCTTTTTTCTTCTGCATTATCCATTCTAACTTCTTTTTTAGGTGGTTCTATTTCTAAAATAGTATACGCCATTACAGTAAGCTCGTGTGAAAAGGAGTCCATTTGTGCTGTTCCAGCTATTTTTATTGCTTTAGCATTTTTTACTCTTCCCATAATTTTCTTTGCGTTTTTCTTGTCTAAAAACGCTTTACAAGTTAATGTACTTGTTCCATCGTATAAATCGAAACTATACAATACTCTTCCAGATTTTAATTCTCTATCTTCTGTATTTATTACTTCTCCTTGCAAAGAAACTTTTTTGTCATCAACACCTAAGTTCTTAATTTGTACAAGTGGCTCATTAATAGTCATTGTAGTTCCCATAATTAAAGGAGAACTATTATCTTCTTCTGGCAATTCTGGAACTTCTGCATCTGTTTCTATTACAGAATTTGCAATTATATTAACATCACCTGCATATGTGTCTAAACCTGCTTTTCCAATAATTTTTACAGCTTTTATTTTATTTAGCTTTTCTAAAATTCCATCTGCTTCTTCCATTGTAGAAAAAGATTTACAGGTCATTATTCCTGTACCATCATATACATCCATTATTATTATTTTTTTACCAGATTTTGTATCCCTAGAATCTAACTCTGCAATTCTTCCTTCTATTGTTACTTTTCCAGAATTTGCATTTATATCTTTTATTTTTACATAGTTTTCTTTAGCTTTAGAAGGTTTACCTATAATGTAGTCTAAATTATTGTTTTCTGGCATTTCGCTTATAGGTGGAATTTCTCCTAATTCTTCCTGTGGAATGTCACTATCTGAAGGCAATGGAACATAATATTCTGGTGGTTCTTGCACCTTGTTTTTAGATTCTTCTTCATATCTTTTCATTTCTTCTATTCTATCTCTAATTAATTTTTCTTCTAATAACCTATTATTTTCTTCTTGCCTTTTTAATTCTTCTTTACTAATTTGCTCTTCTAAATTTACTTTATATTCTTTTCCTAGTAAATTCTTTATTGTTATTTCTACTTGTTTATCTGTTTTTCTACTTTTTAAAAAATCTGCTCCTTTTATATGCATTTTTACATTTATATTATTATTTTCTACTTCTATAGTACTTTTCATAAGCAATATTGGCTTCATTAAAGGATGTTTATGTGCCATATAACATATAATATTTTTCCATTCATCTTTTACCTCTGGAATTTTTGTATTTTCGTTATAAGTAAATATCATTTCTATATCTCTTATTTTAAAGCGCTCTGTTAAATACTTTTCAAAATCCCACATATCTTTTATTTGAACAAATTGCTCTGTTTTTAATATTATAGTTAATTTATTTAATTTTTTATTTATTTCTATTTTGCAAATATAACAATCTTGTACTTGTGAATTGTTTTTATAGTCACTAAATATATCTTTTATCTTTTTTAAGTTGTCCAATTTAGTATCTCCTAATTATTATCTTTTTGCTTTTCTCCAATTACTTTTAATATTTTTTCGTAAACTATTTTTACATCTTTAACATAATTAATAAAAATTATTTTATCTAATATTTTTTCTTTATTTGTATAAATTATTATTGTTCCTAATTTAAACATTGTTTGTAAAAAAGTTTGAGAATACTTTATTTGAGTCATTTCTGTATATTTTATTTCTTTTTTATTATCTTCTTTTATCTTATTATTATATATTAATTTATCACTATAAAATTCATAATAACTGTTTTTATATTTTTTTGCATTGTAAATAGTTTTTGCAACCAAATATACTAAATATCCAATTAATATTACTGTTCCAATTCCTACTAGTTGATTTTTTGATACTAATACTACTAAAATTAATATAATAATAAGTAGTGTTATTGCATGATTATATAAAAAGTCAAATATTACATTATATCTTGATTTTATTTTTAATTTTGCATCTTTTTTATTCATTTTAGTACCTCTTTTTAAAAAATTCTTAAAATATCTTTATACGAAATAAAAATTGATAATGATATTAAAATTATGAATCCTACCATTTGTATTCCTATTTCTAATTCTTCTTTCATTGGCTTTCTTCTTATTGCTTCTATTAATAGTATTAATAGCTTTCCACCATCTAATGCTGGAATTGGAAGTAGATTTGTAAAACCTAATGAAATAGAAATTATAGCAAGCATATAAAGAAAATCTGCTATTCCCGTTGTTTGTGACACCACACTAGAAATTCCTACTGGACCCATCATTTGGTCTATTCCAACTTTTCCTGTAAATAACATTTTTAAATTTTCTAAAATTGAACCTAAAAAATCACCTGTTTTAAAAAATGCATAATATACATTATTTGTAAAGTTGTTTTCTGCAAGTTTAAAATTTATTCCCAAATAATATGTTGGAATTAAGTCTAGTTCTATATTAGTTGTAAAATTTTCTCCATCTCTCTTTACTTCTACTTCCACATTATTTTCTTTACAGTTTTGTATTGCTTGTATTAACTTATCTGCTTTTCCTTCTATTTCTTCGTTATTAAATTTTATTATTATGTCATTTGCTTTAATTCCTGCTTTTTCTGCTGCACTACCTTTATCTACTTGTAATACTTGTGTTTCATCTTTTCCATTTGTATTACTTGCTACGTAAATTCCTGTACTTTTACTTTCTTTTTTAGTTGGTGTTAATTTAATTTCTTTTTCTTCATTATTTCTTTCTAGCTGTATAGTTAATTCTTCACCATTAGATTTTTTTAATATCTCATCTATGTCTGCTTTTGTATTTATATTTCTTCCATTAATTTTTTCTATTTTGTCACCAGAATATATTCCATATTGTTCTGCTGCAAATTCACTAATTGTTGAATCTACTACAGTTGACACATTATTTCCCATTGCAGACATTATTATAAAATATACTAATATACCAAAAACAATATTTACTGCCCCACCTGCTGCGGCAATAGCCATTCTTTTTGGTATACTAGCATTATTAAAAGCTCTTTTATCTTCAGATCTTGTTTCTTCTCCTTCTAGCCTAACAAATCCTCCTAATGGGATTAGTCTTAATTCATATTTAGTTTCTTTTCCTTGTTTTGCTAGAATTTTAGGACCAAATCCTATTGCAAATTCGTGAACTTTAACTTTAAATAGTTTAGCTACAAAGAAATGACCTGCTTCATGAATTAATATTAAAAATCCCAATAGAAAAATTATCTTTAAAGCACTTATTAAAAAACTAATCAAATGGAAACCTCCTAAATTAAATTAATACTAATAAAAAATATGCAAATGGTGCAATAAATATTATACTATCTATCCTGTCTAACATTCCACCATGTCCTGGTATTAAATTACTGTAGTCTTTAATACCTGTAAATCTTTTTATAGATGATGCTGCAAAGTCTCCCATTTGGCTTAATATACTTAAAATTAGACCAACACCACCTATTAATAGATAATTAATATTAAGTCCACAGAATTTATTTATTATTATTGTATAAATTATTATCATTAATACAGAACCTAATGTTCCACCAACACAGCCTTCTATAGTTTTATTAGGACTAATTTTACTAAATTTGTGTTTTCCTATTAATTTTCCAAATGTATATGCAAATACATCTGTCCCCCATGAAGCAAAAATTACATACCAAATTAAAAATACTCCGTTTTCCATAGCTCTAATTATTGGAATAAACATTAAAAATATTACTATATAACATATTCCAAATAAAGTAACTGCTGCATCTATTATTGTTGTTTTCATTTTAGTTATTAAAATTTGCATAAAACATATTAATATTGCTATAGGCGCAACTGCCCCTATTATTAACATTAAATATTCTTTAGGAAATATATGTATTAAAGCGATTGTAATACATGCTAAGTAGCCAAGCCATGTTAAAGGATTTGCTTTATTACTTACTTTAAAAGCATGTGCAAATTCGTGAAAACTCATAATTGCTATAATTGCAAATGCAATATCTATCAAAATTTGATTTCCTAAAATAAGTACTAATGCTACTATAGGAAAACCTACAACTCCTGTAATTACTCTTTTTATGTTCATTATTTTCCTCCAAATTTTCTATTTCTCTTTTGAAATTCTAAAATTGCGTTATCTATATCTTCTTCTGTAAAATCTGGCCATAGTTTATCTAAAAATAAAAATTCTGAATATACAATTTGCCAAGGTAAGAAATTACTTGTACGTAATTCTCCACTTGTTCTAATTAATAAATCTGGATCTGGCTCTCCTTTTGTATATAAATTATTTGAAATTGTTTCTTCTGTAATTGTTTCTATATCTAATTCACCATTTTTTACTTTGTTTGCTATTTTCTTTACAGCTGTTAAAATTTCATTTCTTCCACCATAGTTTAGTGCAATATTAAATGTAACACCTGTATTGTCTTTAGTTCTTTCTTCGCATTTAGCTATACTTTTTTGCATTCCTTCTGGAAGAACAGAAATATCTCCTAATACTTTTACTTTAATATTTTCTGTATCTGCCCTTTTACTATATGTGTCTAAATAGTTTTGAAGAAGTAACATAAGTGCACTTACCTCTTCTTCTGTTCTTTTCCAATTTTCTGTTGAAAAAGCATAAACAGTAATATATTTTAAACCTATTTTGTTTGCATATCTAACTATTTTTTCTAATGTTTTTGCTCCTTCTTTATGTCCTAATTTTGCTGGAAGATTTCTTTGCTTTGCCCATCTCCTATTTCCATCCATTATTATTGCAATATGCTTTGGAAAGTTCTCTTTTTCTAATTCCATATTAAACTCCTTTTAAACAGTCATTATTTCTTTTTCTTTTCCTTCTGTTAATTTATCTATTTCTTCTATACTTTTATCTGTTATTTTTTGAATATTATCTTCTGCCATTTTTAATTCGTCTTCTGTTATTTCAGAATTTTTTTGCATAGTTTTAAATTCGTCTATACCATCTCTTCTTATAGAACGAATTGCAACTTTTGAATCTTCTCCCATTTTTCTAATTTCTTTTACTAATTCTTTTCTTCTTTCTTCATTTAATTCTGGGAAATTTAATCTTATTAATTTTCCATCATTATTTGGGTTTATTCCTAAGTCTGATGTTAATATTGCTTTTTCTATTTCTTTTAAAGCACTTGCATCCCAAGGTTGTATTACAATTAGTCTTGCCTCTGGAACAGAAATACCTGCAATTTGATTAATTGGTGTTGGTGTACCATAATAATCTATTTTTATTTTGTTTAAAACTGCTGGGTTTGCTCTACCAGCTCTTATTTCTGCTAAATTCTCCTTATATACATTTATTGTTTTACTCATTTTTTCTTCTATTTTACTATAATCCATTTTAATCTCTCCTCTTTTTATTATTTTACTATTGTTCCTATTTTTTCTCCTTTTGCAGCTTTTATTATATTTTCTGGGTTATCTATTCCAAAAACTACTAATGGTATATTATTATCTCTACATAAAGATGTTGCTGTAGAATCCATTACTTTTAAATCTTTGTTTAAAATATCTAAGTATGTTATTTCGTCGTATTTTACTGCATCTTTATCTATTTCTGGATCTGCTGAATATACTGCATCTATAGATTTTCCTAATAATATTACATCTGCATCTATTTCTGCTGCTCTTAATGCTGCTGCTGTATCTGTTGTAAAGTAAGGATTACCTGTACCACACGCAAATATTACAATTCTTCCTCTTTCTAAATGTTTTATTGCTTTTCTTTTTATATATGGTTCAGCTATTTCTCTCATTTCTATAGCAGTTTGTACTCTTGTATATACTCCTCTTGCTTCTAGTGCATCTTGAAGAGCTAATCCGTTCATTGCTGTTGCAAGCATTCCCATATAGTCTGCTGTTGTTCTTTCCATTTCGTGACCATATCTACCTCTCCAAAAATTTCCACCACCAACAACTACTGCAACTTGTATTCCTAAATTGGAAATTTCTTTTATTGCATCACATAAATTTCCTACTACTTTTGCATCAATCCCAGTTTTTTTATCTCCTGCAAGTACTTCACCACTTAGTTTTAAAAGTACTCTTTTATAGGGCTTATTAGTTTCCAAATTTATACACTCTCCTTGCTTATTTAATAAACTAAATATTTCTATAATAATTTAATCTAGCAAAGTTATTCTATCATATAATTTTATGAATTTGTATAATTTTTTAATATTTTCTTAATTTTATTGTTAAAATTTATGTATTTTTTTGTAACCGACTAGTTATTATTATTGCTTGCTTATTTTTACATATTGTAATATTATTATCTATATGTATTAGGAGGTATTAAAATATATATGGGAAACAAAAATTTAAGTGAAAAATTAAAGAAAAAATATCATAAATCTTTAGAAGTTACAGATTTAAAAGATTTATTATATAAGTCTGCTGCCAGATATACTAGAAGACCTGCTTTTAAGTTAAAAGATAAGGTTGGAAATATTTATAAGGTTACATACCAAAAATTCAAACAAGATGTTGTGGCATTAGGAACATCTTTAATTAACCTTGGATTAAAAGATGAAAATATAGCTGTTATTGGTAAAAACAGTTACAATTGGGCTGTTTCTTACTTAGCTGCTACAATTGTTGGAGTTGTAGTACCTATAGACAAAGAATTACAATCTAATGATGTTATAAATTTTTTAAATGTTTCTTCTGCTAAAGCTATCCTTGGTGATGATAAATATTTAAAAAGTTTAGCTGAAAACAAGGAATCTATAGATAATAAAAATATTTTATTAATAAATTTTAATTCTGAAAAAGATACTAATTCGTATGAATCTTATTCTTTATTATTAGAAAATGGTTACAATCTTTTAGAAGAAGGAGACAAAGAATTTGATAACATACAAATTGATCCAGATGCAATGAAAGTTCTTATTTTTACATCTGGAACTACTGGAAATGCAAAAGGTGTCTGCTTATCACATAAAAACATTACATCTAATATAATGTCTACTTTTGGTATAGTTAAAGTAAAAAGAAATGACCAAGTTCTTTCTATTTTACCGTTACACCACACTTACGAATGTACTTTAGGCTTTTTACTTGTAATTTATAGTGGTGGTTGCATTAGTTATTGTGAAGGACTTCGTCATATTACAAATAACATTTCAGAATTTAGACCAACAGTTATTTTATGTGTTCCTTTACTTTTAGAAAAAATGTATAAAAAGATAGAAAACACTGTTAGAAAATCTCTACCTAAAAAATATGCAGATATTGAAGGAGATATAATCTCTAATTTACCTTTCATTTTAAAGAATATAGTAAAAACAAAAGTTAAAAATTCTCTTGGTGGTAGACTAAGAGCATTTATAGTTGGAGCCGCACCTTTAGGACCTGAAATTATAAATTCTTTTAAAAATTTAGATATAAAATCTTTACAAGGATATGGACTTACAGAATGTGCACCTTTAGTTGCTGGAAATAATGACTTTTATATAAAACCGGATGCTGTTGGACTTCCTATTCCAAATGTTTCTTATAAAATAGATAAACCAGATAATACTGGTGTAGGTGAAATTTTAGTAAAAGGACCTAATGTAATGCTTGGTTATTATAAAGATGAAGCTGAAACAAATAAAGTTATTAAAGACGGTTGGTTCCATACTGGTGACTTAGGAAAAGTTGATAACGATGGTTGGCTTTACATTACTGGTAGATTAAAAACTGTTATTGTTACACAAAATGGAAAAAATATTTATCCAGAGGAAATAGAACACTATCTTAATGAAAATCCTTTAATTTCTGAATCTTTAGTTACAGGTCTTTCTGATTCTAAAGATGACGATGTATATGTAAATGCACAAATTTTCCCAAATATTGATGCAATAAAAGAATATTTAAAGGTTTCTATCCCTCAAAAAGAAGAAATTTTCGCAGTTATTAAAGATATTGTTGCAAATGTAAATAAAAAATTACCAAATTATAAACATATAAAATCTTTTATTATTAAAGATGAAGAATTTGAAAAAACTACTACTCAAAAAATTAAAAGATTTGGTAAAAATGTAGAAAATAATAAATAACTATTTACAATTCTCTCTTTTGATGATATTTTAATTGTGTGTGATAAACTATTAGTGTCGATGACATCGACATACTCCTTTCAAAAAGAGCAAAGCTTAACTTTGCTCTTTTTTATTTTCTTATTCTTCAAAATCTTTAATCAGATTCCCTCTTTTTTCTTCTCTTTCTAATGCATCTATTACTGCAGTATCAAAATTATTTATATTATATCTATACATATACGGATATTTTCGCGTAATTTTATCTGCATTCAAGTTATTTATATCATTTTTTATAACTTTTATATTAACTTTATTCAATTCTTCCTTTGTTAAGTGATATAATCCAATCAATTTCAGTTCTTTCCCATAGCTTCTTTCTTCATCTTTAAAAAATACTAACTCAAGTTCACTTATCTTATTTAAATCAATTTGTTTATCACCTATCCAATTATATAAAACAACAATTTCTTCTTCATCACAATATTTATTTGTTGGTAAGAAGTCAATTTTAGATATTTGCATTGATATAACTTGTAATAAAATATATTTTTCATACCACTTGTGTTCTTTTAACTCTTCATTTTTTATTTGACACAATAAGAAATCTCCAACTTTCCAATTAGCTTTTAAGCAAACTCTTTTATAAACATCTCTTTCCTTTGGTTGTTTCTTATTTAGTTTTTCTTTAATTTCTTCCACTTCTATTTCCCATTTTTTTAATCGTTCATCTTTTTCAATATACTCTATGGCTTTATTTTTTACATCATCTACTAGTCTTCCATACTCCCATTGAGCATCTGCTAGTGCTACCCAAAACAAAAAATCCTTATCTTTATCTTCTATAATATTTTTCTTATATTCCATTATCTTCTGTAATGCTTCTTCATTGCTTTCAGTTACATGTAGCAATGAGCAATATTCTTTATTTGTGTCAAATGTTATTTGGTTGTCATAAAATCTTGTTCCCCATTCTTGCATATTCTTTTTATATTCTTCTATATTTATTTTCTTATTTTTGTTACTTCCCAATTTAATATAGTTTTCAATTTTGTTATCTCCAAAATTGTACCATGTTAACCAAAGTGGTATTCCATTGTCTATATACTCATCTTCTAATAAACCTGTTACAGGAAAATTTCCAATATATTTATATAATTTTTGAACTCTTGAAGTTATGTTATCTGAAATTATAGTAGAATACCTATATTTTTCTTTTTTGGGATTATATTCATCTATAATGTATTCACATTTTTCAATTTCTTCATATGTACTTGGTATTTTATTATCTTCTGTTATTTGAATATGCATTACTGGTATATAGTATTTATTATCTCTATCTCCCCATTCCATAGCTCTTTCAAAACTTATTATTAAGAATCTACCTTCTAATCCATACTCTTTTGCTTTCTCACTTTTTAATTCATATGCAAACCTATCGCCTACCTTCCATGGACATATATATGGTTTTGGTCTTCTTTTTATTTTAATTATTTTTTCTTCTGGCTGATTACTTTCTATTTTTATTTTTAATGCTTCTAATACTTTCTCTCTCTTTTTATATAATTTTTTATTTTCTTCCCATCTTTCTAAATCTGTCTTGTTTTCTATTATTTTTAATGCTTCCATTTTTAGATTATCTGTTAACATTCCATTTTTCCAAAGTATATCTGCTAGTACTAATATTACTATAGCTCTATCATCATCTAATTGCATATAGTCTTCATATTCTTCCAATATACTTTCTATTAATTCTTCTTTGGTATATCTTTTGCCCTCTTCATCCCCATATATTAATCTATCTTTTATACTTTCCTTTACATCACATGCTGTATCATCTTGATACAATCCTGTTCCCCATGTTCCCATATGTTACTCCTTTATTTTTTTACTCTTCAAAATCTTTAACTAAGTTTCCTCTTTTTTCTTCTCGTTCTAATGCATCTATTACTTCCCAATCAAAATTTTTTATATTATAACAATAATATCTTGGATATTTTCTTTCTAATTCTTCTGTATATAAATTGTTCATATCATTTTTTATTACTTTGCAATTTAATTTTTTTAACTCTCTTTTTGTCAAATGATACTCTCCTACTAAACGTATATCTGGTCCATAAACAGTTTTTTCCTGTAAAAATATTATTTTCAAATTATCAATTTTTCTTTTATCTATCTCTTTATCTCCTATCCAATTATACAAACTTACAAGTTCCCCTTCATTATAATATTTATTCCTAGGTAAGCTTCCCACATTACTTTTTATTGTTCCCATAACTTTTAATAATACATATTTTTTATACCATCTATGTTCTTTAAAATCTTCGTTTAATAATTGATATAATATGACATCTCCAACTTTCCAGTTTGGTCTCTCAAATGTCATTTTGGTAATTTTTTTTTCTTGCAGTTGCTCTGTATTTAATTTTTCTTTTAGTTTTTCTAACACTATTTTTCTTTTTTTATATACTTTTGGATTATCTTTTTTCCATATCTCTAAATCTCTTCCTGATTCAATGGCTTCTATTGCTCTTTTTTTTACTTTTTCATCTAATCTTCCATATTTCCATTGGGTATCTGCCAATGCCATCCAAAACAAATCCCTCTCATCTTCATATCGCAATCGATCTTCATTATACTCTATGATTTTTTTCAGTGCTTCTTCTTTACTCATTCCAACCTTTAATAAATCCAAATAATCTTCTTTTATATCACATGTTGTATCATCTTGATACAATCCTGTTCCCCATGTTCCCATATGTTACTCCTTCATTTTTTATTCTTCAAAATCTTTAACTAGATTCCCCCTTTTTTCTTCTCTCTCTAATGCCTCTATTACTGTAGTATCAAAATTATTTATATTATGGCCATGATATCTTGGATATTTTTTTCTTACTTCGTCTGTGTATAAATTTTTCATATCATTTTTTATTACTTTTGCATTTATTTTTTTCAAATTCCTTTTTTCTAAAAAATATTCACCTACTATAGTTACTATCGGCTCATAAACATTTTCCTCCTCTAAAAATATTATTTTTAACTTATCTATTTTTTCTATGTCGATTTCCTTATTTCCTATCCAATTATATAAACTTAATAGATCATATTCATTATAATATATTTCTCTTGGTAAGCTACCTATATTAGATTTTCTTGTTCCTGCCATTTTTAGTAATACATATTTTTTATACCACTTATGGTCTTTTAGTTTTTCATTCAATATTTGATATAATATTATATCTCCAATTTTCCAATTAGCTCTTTGAAATGTCATTTTTGGTATTTTCTTTCCTTTTGGCTGTTCAGATTCCAATTTTTCTTTTAACTTTTCTAATTCTGTTTTTCTTTTTGTATATAATTTTTGATCTTCTTCCCATCTTTCTAAATCTATTCCTTCTTCTATATACTGTAATGCTATCTCTTTTACTTTTTTATCTAGCAATCCATATCTCCATTGTGTTTCTGCTAATGCAAACCAAAATAATGTTCCTTCTTCTACATCTTCAATGCAGTCTTCCCAATTTATAATCATTTCTTCCATTGCTTCTTCTGGCTCTGTTCCTATTTTTAATAAATTTAAATATTCTTCTTTTACATCACATGTTGTATCATCTTGATACAATCCTGTTCCCCATGTTCCCATGTTTCATCCCTCCTTAGATTTTCCTACTTTTGTTTCACTTTCTGGTAATAATGCTTTTAACCCATATTCTATATATCTTCCAAATTCAGAAGAATTCCATAAGCTTTTTCTTACACCGTTTATTTGATTATTAGCAGGATTAGCTTTATTTAACGTATTATAATACATAATATAATATTGCTCCAGTCCTCTCGCTTCCCACCAATTTAAATTTTCTCTTATTACATCAAAATGTAGATCAGCCCTATAAGGATTATTTTCATGTCTTCTTTGTGTTTTCTTATCGTCATTTGTTCTTCCCACATATATGACTTTTCCATTTTTTGATAAAGTATATATCATATTTTCTCTTTTATTTTTATCTCTCTTCTTTCTAGTTTTGGCCTTAACAGTAGAAACTGCGTTTTTCACTCCAGAAGTCACGCTAGAAGCTACACTTCCAACACCTTCCACTAAAGAAGAAACTACTCCTGTATTTGACGAATTATTAAATGAAGAGATAACTAAAGCTGCAATTCCAATTACCAATCCTACTATAGCTATCGAAATATCTCCTGAAGAGTCCATTTGATTAATTGGATTATTATTACAATATACATACATATTGTGTTCTAACACACCACAACTTGTTGCTAACAAATCATCTGCACTTATAAATCTACCAATCTCTGGGTCATAATATCTACTTTGTAAATAATACAAATCAGTTTCATTGTCATATCTATATCCTCTATACCTATAAGGGTTCTTATAGCCTATACTGTTTGTATCATTTGTTATGTCATTTCCTTGTTCATCTTTTATTGATATTAATTTTCCCCAAGAATCATACTCGTAAGTTATTATCTTCTCAAAATTATTATTTAATATTCCTATTATATCATTTTGTCCGTTTTTTGTATAATAATATTGTTCATCATTATATTTAAAGCCTATAAGTTCATCGTTTTCGTTGTATTCATAATAAAATACATCATTTCCTTTAATTTCTAGTATTACAATATCATCATCTAGTAAATATTGTGTTTTTTCTCCATTTACTATTTTCTCTGTTCTTATTCTGTTATCATTATATTTATAACTAATATTTAGATTTTTTTCATTATTTATTAATGTTGCAAGTTCTCTTCCATTTTGCCATGTATATTCGTTTCCATTATAAGAAATTATATTTCCTACAGAATCATAAATAATTTCTTTTCCATTATAAGATGTTAATTGATCTTTCCAGTTTGCATTATTGTATATGTATTCTATAATTTCTGTTGGTTGGTTTGTAATTTCTTTATCTGTGTACTCGTATACGTTTTTATTTGTTATATTACCACCGATGTCGTATTCATATATATATGTTTTATTTTGTTCTTTATTGTTTTCTCTAATTACTTGTCCTAGCTCATCATAATAGTAATTAACTATAATATTATTTCCTTTGTAAATTTCTTTTATGTTCCCTAGTTCATCATAAATATATTTTATTTCATCTTCGTTTCCATTTTTTATAGATTCTAATAGTGTAGTTGTTTTATTTTTATCATTTGTATTTACATATTTATATTCTGTTTTATATGTTGCATTTTCATTAATTATATTTTTACTTGAAGTTCTTAATAACCTATCATAATTAGTCTGTTGTATAGTTTTATCAAAAGATAGACTATTTATATTATTGTCTCCTCCAAAACTATAATTTGTTGAATATTCTTTATTATTAAAATTGTATTTTACGTTATTAACATTATTATTTAAGTCATACTCATAATTTATCTTAAAATTATTACTATAGTCTATACCTGTAACTCTATCTGCTAAGTCATATGTATAATTAGTTGTAAGACCAATTGAATTATCTGCAACTGTTTTTAAATTTGACTTCGAATCATATACATATTCAATATTTCCCGTTACTTTCTCTTTTTTTACAATTCTGTTAAATCTATCATATTTATATTTAACATTCTGACTATTTCCATATATTATTTCGTCTATGTTGCCACTCTTTTGCCCATACTTCGTTGTTTTCATTAATTGATTTCCAATATATATATCTTTAACATTTCCAAATCCATCGTAATTATATGAATATTTCGTTCCATTATGTGTTATAGTTTTTATATTGTCATTTTCATATGTATATGTATTACTATATTCTTGGTTACCAACTTTTTTTGATATTTTTTGTAAATTATCTGTTTTAGTATCGTATTCATAATTCGTTGTATTTCCTTTTGCATCTGTTTCTTTTAGTATTAGCCCTCTATTTGTATCATATTCATATGTAGTCTTATTTCCTAATTGGTCTTTCATACTTGCTAAATATCTACCATCTGCCGAATATTCGCCTGTAGTTTCTATATATTTCTTTTCTTCTGATGGAATTACCTCTTCTAAATAAAATTTTTGAGCGTCACTATTACAAATTCCCCAACTCCATACATTAACACCATCTTCTTTTTTAGCTTCTGCAACATCTAAACATCTTTTTCCTAGTGTAAGTCTTGGTCTTATACTATAACATCCATCTCCAGTTGGTACAAATTCGAATTCTTGTTCTTTACGTGTCTCGTCAGAATTCTTAGTTACTCTTACATTTGCACCCATTTCTGTATTAGCATTTTCTATATCTATTACATTACTATTATCTTCTGCAGATAATATTTTATAATATCCATTATGTAATCTTTTTATTTTCCATCTTTGTGTGTTTAAATCATTGGCTGATTGCTGTTCAACATTTGTTCCATTTATTCCTATATATTTATTGCTATGTTTTGCTTTTATTTTATAAGTACTGCCAATATCAATGTCGAACATATCTACTTTTTCTAAATAAAATTTTTGATTATCTTTGTAGTTTATATCATATATTACACTTTTAAATCCTATTTCACTAGAATTTTGATATATTGTTATTGCCTTGCTTATATCCCCTATTCTGCTTTTTATAGTATATGTTCCATCGGAATTTTTATCAAACTTCCAGTTTTGTGCTTTATTGTTCTCCAAGTTTACATACATTTGTAAGTTATTTTCATTCTCATTTAACGCATTTCTAACATCTATTACTTTTCCTTCTTTACTTGCCATATTTACAATTTTATATGTATTATCAGAAAGTCTTACTATTCTCCATAATTGTTTTTTATCATTTGCTTTATATTCCCTTTGTGTTATTTCTGAACCATTAGCATCACAATCGCCAGAAGCTTCTAAGTATAAATTACTATGTTTTGCTTTTATTCTATACACTTCACCAGACTCTATTTTCTCTTTGTCTGCAAGTAAATTGTTTCCATCAATATCGTGTAATTTTAACTTCTGAGTAGCTTTTCCTTCCCACTTAGATATTACAATATCTATTCCATTTTCTTTTGAATCTTCTTTTAGTGTTATACAATATTCTTCTTTTGCCTTACTCATAAGTCTTATTGTTCCATCACCATTGTCTATTGCCTTCCAAAGTTGATTATCTCCTGAATGTTTCTGGTATTGTTGTAATTTTAGAGTATTTGTATCTACATCTACTGCTTTATTCGAATGTCTTGCAATTAATGAAAAATAGCCATCTTCTTTATTTTCCACTATAAATGCCTTATTAGGATATCCTTCTAAATATTCCCACTGTTGTATTGGAACACCATTTCCAGTTTTTACTCCATTCACATCAAAAACATTATTACTACTTACAAATTGTATATTATAAATCTTTCCATTTTCTGGCATAGTAGCACTATTAGTTTCTTCTATTCTTGATTTAATTACATTTCCATATTCATCATATTCATAACTATATTCTTGTCCCGAATTGTTATATGCTTTTTTTAATCTGTTTCGTTCATTATAATCATATTCATATGTAAATTTTCCACCTTTAGCATTCATGGATGTCTCTATTTTTCCATTTGATGCATAATTAAAATTACTATTTTGTTTTGCCTTATCTACTGTAGAAATAATATTTCCATTGCTATCATATTGGTAGCTAGTTCCTTTTGTTTCTTTAAATAATCCTATATTATCCCAAAAAGTATCATTTGCACCATAATTATTTATTAAATGAATATCTATAGACTTATAATCGCTGTCTGCAATAATCTCTTTAGACATAAATTGCCAATGTGATGTATCTGTATTTACAAATGAATCATACCACTGTGCTGTATTATCGTTTCTTACTATTGCTATAGTTAAACTTACTGTTCTTCCTCCTGGACCTCCATCTTGTAATCCAAGTGATTTAACCCAATATGATAAATTAAAAACATCTCCTTTTTTTCCTGAAATTGCTATACTTTGAAATAATTTTCTTTCTTCATATGCTGTTCCCCATGTTTTATAAACATTATTATTATCTATATTTATGACACAATCATTTCCATCATTATGTGCAATTTTTGTCCAGTTATCTAGTCCATTATCAAAATACGCATTTTTTACAAGATTTCCTGGTGTTTCCTTAACAGATATTAAATTGGATTCTAGCAATAGTTTATTCTTAGATACTCCTTCATTTCCATACTCAAACATTTTTCCATATGCATTATTTATGTTATTTCCTTCTTTTCCAAAATCTCCTACACTTATAGTTCTTCCAGAATTATCAAAAGTATATACATTTGTATAGCCTTCTTCATTAATGAACTTTGTTGTATTATTTTCATACTCTATTCCTAAATAAGCTCCTTCTTCATTATTTCTACCATATTGTTTTATACTTTTTACTCTATTTACTTTTTGCCTATAGTAGTCATATAAAAAATATGAGTTATCTATATTTTGAGCTTTTGTTAATAAATTTAAATTATCATATTCATACCATGAACTTTTTCCATCTGGATATTTTATTTGTATTAAGTTTCCATTTGAATTATAAAAATACTCTGTCTTTCTTCCAGTTAAATCTTTTATTGCAGATAGTTTACCATTACTATATTCTAAATTTACATTTGTTCCCGAAGTATCTGTTATTGAATTTATAGTTCCATTTCCATCTAAGTTAATGATTATTTTTTCTTTTTCCGAATTTTCTATTTCATATAATTGCCATTTATCTTTTATCTTTTTAAAACGCTGTTTGCTTCCAACACTATCAATCATTGTAAAAATATTATTTTCTAGTGTTAATCTTAAATTTAATCCGTCCTCATCTATATAGGTATTACCTATTTTCTTAAAATAATGTTCTGTACCGTCTTCATCTAAAAATCTTGCATATTCTATGTTATTAATATTTACTAAATTAATTTGTTGTTTATAGTTTAATTTAAATCCCCTTCCGACTTCAGAATCATCATTTCTATTATTAGTATTATAAATATGCGAAATTCCTATATTAATTCTTTCTCCTGGAGTAGTAACATCTGAATGTATTAATGTTAAATTTCCATTATAATCATTTGTATTTATAGTTCCCGCTCTTCCTAATTCTTGTGCATGATAACTCATTTTTCCTTCTATACCAGTTTGGTTTCTATAAACAATTTGTATCATCGGTCTCCCTTGCATATATGCTGAATGTGTATTGGCAGAAACAAAATATGCATCTGATTGATTATAATTATATCTTTCTGCATTATCCTTTAACATAATTCCATAATTATTACCATTTACATACCAGTCTTTTACTATAGATGTAATATTAAAATAATTATATTTAAAAGGTGAATTTGGATCATATTTGTATTTAATATAATCCGTTATATGTTGATCATAATTATTATTGCAATTGTCCCAAGAAGCCCATTCTTCATTCCAATCTGCGGTCATTTTATGTACATTTATTTGCATTTCGTTTTGTGAAGGTGTCCATTCTTCTGTGTCTGGGTAATTGCATATATCTAGCATAGCAGCAATAACTTGGTCTCCTGCTCTTAATTCTGGTAAATTAAATTTGATTAAACCTCTTGGTGGATTCTTTAATCTGTTGTTACTTCCTATTCTTATGATGTGTGCTTTATGCCTATTTGGTGTTCTAGAATCTCCTTTAAATATAAAGGTATCTTGTATATTTCTATAATCTAATGAAGTATTTATAGTTGGATCTATTGTAATTGGATATTCTCTTTCTTTTGCTTCTATCCAGTCTTTACTTGGTATAATCTCTACTATATATCTGTTATCTTCATCTATTAGATTAACTTCTATATCTGTTGATTGTTCTAATTTATTATCAAACATATATGGTGCTTCTATCTTATATATAACCTCATCTGTATTTTCACTTGTCACCAAAATTTCCTTATCTTCGTTTAGTGACATTTTCATGTTATTTACTTCGTATTCAAAAACGTATTTTTCTTGTACACTTTCTTTATTTTTTATTATAATGCTTTCTTTGACTGAATCTGCTGTATTGGAATATTCTAAATCTGTATTATCTAAAATATTCTCATATTGAATTTGTGAAAAAACATTCTCTTGCTCTATTATATCTGTATTTTCGCTATTATATAAAATATTTAGTTTCTTGTTCTTTTCATTTTTTACTTTAGGATTTTTTATTTTAGCTTTTACTTTATTTATCTTTATCTCCTTTTGAGTTGAATTATTTTGTATTTCTTTAATAATATTTTCTGTTAAAATGCCATTTTGTGTTTTATTTTCATTTTGTATGTTATTTATTTTATTTTTTCTGTCATTACCTATGAACTTCCATTTGATTTCATTTTGTCCTTTCTTTATTTTTCCAATTTCACAATCTTCTAAAATTTCTTTTGAATACTGAATACTATATAGACCTTGGTTATTTTGTATGTTTTCTCCGTTTTCAGTTAATCGATTGTCTATCTCTTCTAGCTTTCCATTTTCTTCATAGTGTACATTACTTGGGTAGACAGTAACTAAACTACTTCCATCACTCATAAAAAAAGTTTTTTCGTTTAATTTTCTTTTAGATATATCCTCACCTAATATATTTCGTGTTTTTTCGCCCTCTTTATTCCTATTATTTTCTCTTTCGTTTAATTCTTCTGTTGTTAGCTTAGTACTATCTTTGTTTTGTTTAGCTTTAATACTTATAGCATTTACAAAATTTTCATTAGATGTAATTGTTATTGTTATTATTAGTAATATTGCTATTATTTTTATATTAAGCCATTTTAGTTTTTCCCTACATTTCTTCATAAATTTTACTCCTCCTTTTTTACTTATTAGGCTATGCCCATATATGCAAAAAACTCGCTAAATGTATTTAACATTAGCGAGTTGCATAACAAATTTGTGTAGTACTTTTTCCTACATAAACAACCTTATAAATTTTTAATATCCCCTTATTTTTCATATCTATTTTCCCTTTTATTATTTATTCAACTTTTCCAAATTTATCAAATGGCCAAAATCTAAAAAGCACTATACTTTCTATCTTATCTTGTGGCACACATCCAAATGCTCTACAATCATGGCTTTCTGATCTGTTATCTCCCATAGCAAATACAGTTCCTTCTGGTACAACAAAATCTAGCATCAAACCACCTTCTGCTTCTGTTTTTACACTATTTGATAAATACTCTTCTTTATATTCTGCTCCATTTATATAAACTTTACCATTTTGAATTTTAACATGTTCACCTGGTAAGGCAATTACTCTTTTTATATAACTTGTTTTACCTATTTCTAAAACATTATGAACGAATTTATTAAATCCACCTTCAGGCTCTTTATATCTTGCTATAGGTGACTCTTTAAATTCTGACTCTGTTAAATAATCTTCTGTTGGTGCTTCAAATGTAATAATATCTCCTCTTTCTGGAAGTTTATTACTTAGTCTTATTGTTCTATTTAAAATTAACCTTTGACCTTCTATTAGTGTAGGCTTCATAGAAACAGATCTAACTTGGGTTGGAGTCATTATATAATATCGTATCCATAACCCTAAAATTACCGCTATAATAATGCATATTATCCATTCTAGAATATTTCTTAGCTCTTCATTAATATTCATTTTTATAATTGCCTCCTAGCTTATACTAGAATTGCAATGTTTCTTTAATTCTCTTCATTGCTTCTTCTGTATTTTTTCTTTCACCAAATGCTGTTAGTCTAAAATATCCTTCACCACTTGGTCCAAATCCAACTCCTGGTGTTCCTACAATATTCGCTTTTTCTAATAACATATCAAAAAATTCCCAAGATTTCATATTGTTTGGAACTTTAATCCATATATATGGAGAATTTATGCCTCCACAGTATTGTATTCCAACCTCATCTAATCCTTCTCTTATTATTTTAGCATTTTCTAAATAATATTTAATATTTTCTTTTATCTCTTTTTGTCCTTCTTCTGTATAAATAGCCTCGGCAGCTCTTTGAGTTATATATGAAACTCCATTAAATTTTGTACATTGTCTTCTATTCCATAATTTATTTAAACTAACTTCTTTTCCATTATTTAATTTTATTTTTAGTTCCTTAGGAACTATTGTATATGCACATCTTATTCCTGTGAATCCCGCTGTTTTTGAAAAACTCTTAAATTCTATAGCAACTTCTTTTGCTCCTTCTATTTCATATATAGTATGAGGAATATTTTCTTCAGTTATAAATGCCTCATATGCAGCATCATATAAAATAATAGAATTATTTTCTTTAGCATATTTTACCCATCTAGCTAATTCTTCTTTTGATATAACTGTTCCTGTTGGATTATTTGGAAAACATAAATATATAATGTCTGGAATTTCTTGTGGAAGTTCTGGTATAAAATCATTTTCATATGTACATGGTATATAAATAACTCCATCATATCTACCCGTTTCAGTATTATATTTACCTGTTCTTCCAGAAATTATGTTTGTATCTAAATATACCGGATAAACTGGATCTGTTATTGCAATTTTATTATTTATATCAAACAAATCCACAATGTTTCCGCAATCACATTTCGATCCATCTGATATAAAAACTTCATCTGGCAGTATTTGTACTCCTCTTTTTTCATAATCATATTTAACTATTGCTTTTCTTAAAAATTCATATCCTTGTTCTGGACCGTAACCTCTAAAAGTATTGCTTTTTCCTAATTCATCTACTGCCTTTTTCATTTGCTCTATTATTTTGTTTGCTATAGGCTTAGTTACATCTCCTATCCCTAGTTTTATAATATTTTTATCCGGATTATCTTGTTGATATTTTGCTACTTTATTAGCCACTGTAGAAAATAAATAACTATCCTCCATTTTTAAAAAATTTTCATTTATTTTAACCATAACTATAATCTCCCTTCAAAAACGGTAACAGCTGGGCCTGTCATATATACATGTTTGTTTTCTTTATTCCATTCTATTTCTAATCTTCCGCCTAACAATTCTACTGTTACTTTTTCTTCAAGTAGATTATTTGTAACTCCTGCTACCACACTAGCACAAGCTCCAGTTCCACATGCTAAAGTTTCTCCTGCACCTCTTTCCCATACTCTCATTTTTATGTGCTTTTTATTTACAATCTCTATAAATTCTACATTAGTTTTCTTAGGAAACTTCTCATTTATTTCAATTTTACTTCCATATTTTTCAACTTCAAGATTTTCAACATTTTCTATAAAAGCTACAGCATGTGGGTTTCCCATAGATAAACATGTGAATTTGAATTTTTTCTTATAAATTTCTAATTCTAGGTTTCTTACAATTTCTTCATTTGAAACTACTGGAATTTTTTTTGCTTCAAATATTGGTGTCCCCATATCTACTTTAACTGTATCTACTTTTCCTTCTTTTAAATTTAATTTAAGTTCTTTTATTCCTGCTAAGGTTTCAATTTTTAATGTTGTTTTATTCGTAAATCCTTTATCATAAACAAATTTTCCTACACAACGTATTCCATTTCCACACATTTCAGCTTCACTTCCGTCCGAATTAAACATTTTCATTTTAAAATCTGCAATTTTACTTTTGCAAATTAAAATTAATCCATCTGAACCTATTCCAAAATGCCTGTTACTAATAATTTGAGCTAGAGATGATTCATTTTCTATTTTTTGATTTATTGCATCAATATAGACATAATCATTCCCTAGCCCTTGCATTTTTGTAAATTTTATCATAGCTCTTCACCTCTTTAAGGTATTAATAACTAGAAAATTATAATTATATTTTTTCTAGTCAGCATTTTATCATATTAGTTTTTTTTTGTAAATTATTTTATTTTAAGCTATATTGTTTTGTTTTTTAATTATTTTTGCTTTTACAATTTATAACTATATTATTTTGCATCATCTTGTATGTAATTAATTACATCACCGTAAATATAAAAACTGCCTATAACAAAAATTATATAATTTTTATATTCTTTAAAAGACTTATTTATTGCTCCTTCTAAATTTATAGCAATTACATTCTTTGCACCCAGTTTTATAGCTTCTTCTTTTAGTATCTCTTTATCCCAATATCTTTCTTCGCTATTGCCAGAAGTAAAAATATAAGTTCCATTCTTTTCTTGTACTAATAGTTTTAAAATTGTTTTATAATCTTTTGATTTTAATAAAGATATAATATATACTTTTTTATTGTCCTTATAATACATATTAACAGAATTTATAAAGTTTTTTATTGCAAGTTCATTATGTCCTCCATCATATATAATTGTTGGCTCATTCCACAATGTTTCGAATCGCCCTCTATGTATTACACTTTCTATTCCTTCTCTTACTTTTTCTTCTGGTAACTTATAATTATTTTTTAAAATATTTACTGCTTCTAAGCAAATACTTGCATTATATATTTGTGACTTTCCTTTAAGCTTTACTTTAATATTTTTGTAATTTTCATAATCAAACTCTTGAAACTCATTATTATATGAATAATTCTTTACATCTTCTCTTTTTATTAAATATAGTTTATTATTTTCTTCTTTACATTTATTAATAATTACATTATCTGCTTCATTTTCTTGGCAAATATATACGGTTTTCGAATTTTCCTTTATTATTCCTGCTTTTTGGTAAGCAATTTCTTCTATAGTATCTCCTAAAAATTGCATATGATCATATCCTATAGAATTTATTACAGATATTTCCGGATATATAATATTGGTGCAATCATACATTCCACCTAATCCTACTTCCATAACTACTATGTCACATTTTTTTCTATAAAAATATATTATTGCCATTATTGTTTCTAGTTCAAAAAGTGTAACATTTTCTTTACCATATTCCATAATTAAAGGATCTATTTCTTCTATAATTTTTTCCATTTCTTCATTAGATATATTTATATTATTAACACTAATTCTTTCATTATATTTTATTAAGTGTGGTGATATAAATTTGCCAACTTTATATCCAGATTTTAATAAAATATTTGTCATCATCTCTGTGCAACTACCTTTTCCATTAGTACCAGCTATATGTATAAATTTTTGTTTTTCTTGTGGATTATTTAATTTTTTCATAAAATATTCCATTGTTTCTAATGATTGTTTTTTCTTTCCATGTGAAAAACTTTGTAAATATTCTTCTAAATTCATCCTACTTGCTCCTATTTTAGTATATACTAGTTTTATCACATTTTTTCTGTATTGTATAGTATACTTAGAATGATATTATAAAAACAAATTTTATATTTTAATTATATACATATATTACCATCATATACTTTTTTAGCAATTCCATTCATTATTATATGTCCATTTGGTTTGTTATATAAAATTTTTAATTCTCCTCCTCTTAATATTACTTTTACATAATTTGAACATATTCCTTTATAATATCCTATACAAAATGCAGAACACGCACCTGTTGCACATGCATATGTTTCTCCTACTTCTCTTTTCCAGGTTCTAATTTTTAATGTATTTCTTCCTAAATTTTCTACAAAATTTACATTTATCTTATTTGGAAAACATCCCATATTTTCTATTGCTCTCCCATATTTTTCTATATCTATTTTATCCACATTATTTACAAAAATAACAATATGTGGATTTCCCATAGATATATAATTTCCTATAAACTTATTATCATTTAATTTAATATTTATTACTATCGGAATTCTATATGTATTTTTTATATTTATATTTTTCATATCGTCAAATATTGGTTTTCCCATATCTACTTCTATTTCTTCATTCATCTTAATTTTTACATTTTTTATTCCAGCTTTTGTTTCTACTTTCATATTAGTTTTATTAACAATCTTATTATCAAAAACATATCTTGCAAAACATCTTATTCCATTTCCCGATATTTCTTCTTCTGTTCCATTTTTATTAAATATTCTCATTTTTATATCTGCAATATCACTTTCTTCAGCTAAAATAAGTCCATCTGCTCCAATCCCGAAATTTCTATCACACATATATTTTGCTATTTGTGATAAACCTCTTTCTTTTAATATATTTTTATTATTTATGCATATATAATCATTACCTAATCCATGCAATTTAGAAAAAGTAACCATATGTACACCTCCATACATTATAAATATGTGATAAAAATTATACTGTTACAAATTTTATAATTTTCTATGGATATTAATTCTATATGCAAAAGAGTCTTTACTAAAAATAGTAAAGACTCTTTTTCTATTCCCACATATACCTATAATAAAATAAATCTATTTGCCTCTTTTAATTTACCAACTTTATTTTTTATAATTTGTAATAATATTATAATTTATAAATTGTAATATGTGTTATTAATTTTTAAAATTCCAATTTTTTATCATCTTTTTAAATGCATTACTAGTATATATGGGATAGAGTTTGGCTGTAAGATTCTTCTTCATTTAACCTACTAGATAACTTTGTAAGCACCATTTTTTATAATTCTGTTTCAAACTCTATAGAATTTAGCTTAGATATTTGGAAATCTGTATTATTTATTTCCTTTTCCAACTCTATAAACCTCTTTTCTAGTAATTCTAAATCATAATTAACAGTTTCACATTCAAAATATGAATTATTTACTTCTGTTATTCTTTTCTTAGAATTTCTTAGTGTTAATAAAAATTCTATTGTAGATTTCATTTTTCTTAAATTTGTATTATCTATAATTGCTTCTTGAATATTTCTTCCATCTTCTAATTTTAATTCTGCATTTTTCTTATGAATAATTTTTTTGATTTTAGAAATTCTTATTTGTGTTCTTTCATATTCCTCATATGTTTTTTTAAAATCTTCTTTATAATCTTCTATTGTATTTATAGTTCCATCTAATTCTTGTGTAGTAATGCTCTTAGCAAATTTTTTTAATTGATATGCTAAATTCGCAAACTTTCCTTCCTCTATTGTAGCAATTGACATTAAAGTAGATAAATTAGTTTTCATTTTTATTCCTCCTTTTTTATATAAAATCGGGATTTGGGGACGTTCCTTAAAATCCCGATTTTATTCTTTACAATAATAAAAAAATAGAGCTTCCAAAAAGCATACTTATAGTGTACTTTTTAAAAACTCTATCCCCATATTAAATTTTAATGGTGCCTCGAACGGGAATCGAACCAGTGACACAGGGATTTTCAGTCCCTTGCTCTACCAACTGAGCTATCGAGGCTTATTTTATATTTTGCCATTTTTAGATAAAAAAAATGGCGACCCGGAACGGGCTCGAACCGTCGACCTCTAGCGTGACAGGCTAGCGTTCTAACCAACTGAACTACCGGGCCGTATAAGAAAATTGGTGGTCGCAATAGGGCTCGAACCTATGACCCCCTGCTTGTAAGGCAGATGCTCTCCCAGCTGAGCTATGCGACCGTTTTCCTTTCGACGAGATTTAGTATACTATGTTTTTGTTTTTCTGTCAATACTTTTTTTAATTTTTTTTATTTTATTTAAAATTTCAGATATTTTTTATTATAATAAAAGCGTACCTAAGGTTTCTAACAAAAATAAAATTGAAATTTAAGTACGATTCTTAAAATTTCAGTTTTATTTTTAATAGAAAAAACAAAAAAGGTCTTTCGACCTTTTTAATATGAATTCATATTTAATATATAAAAATTCAAGTTAGTAATTATTTTTTGTTTACTAAATCTTTTAATGCTTTTCCAGCTTTGAATACTGGAGCTTTTGATGCAGGTATTTTTATTTCTTCTTTAGTTTGAGGATTTCTTCCTTTTCTAGCAGCTCTTTTTCTAACTTCGAAAGATCCAAATCCAACTAATTGAACTTTATCACCTTCTACTAAAGATTCTGTAATTACGTCTACAAATGCATTTACAGATGCTTCAGCACTTTTTTTTGTTTCTCCTGTTTTTGCAGCGATTGCTGCGATTAAATCAGCTTTGTTCATTTAAATTACCTCCTAATAATTTGTGTTATGTAGTGCTTTCAAATGCCTACTAAATCTTATATTCGCCAATTTTTACTAAAATCCTTCTTTTTTTTATTATTTTTTTCTTGAAACCTAATTCTCTCTAAGCATATATGGTTTTTTTTACCATTTATGTCTTGTTTTGAATATTCAAATTATCTATATATACCAAGCTTTTCAAGTACTTTATATATCTTTTGACCATAAGGAATCATAAAAATTTCTTCCTTAGATAAAATTTTTAGTGCTACAACTGAAATTGCATAAATAACCATTGCAAATATAATTGCTATTATTGTTGCCAATGCTTGTGATATTATTCCTAAAAGTACATTATATATAAATAATGAACAAATTGACATTATTACTGTTGCAATTATTGGTTTTATTAAGAAATTGCCTATTCTTAAATTTAGCTTTATATTTTTTCTTAATGTAGTAAATGCTATTGAAAAAGCTACCATATGGCAAACAACAGAACCAATAGCTGCTCCATTCGCCCCAAAAGATGGGTTAGAAACTAAAAGCAAGTTAATAACTAGTTTAGCAAGCATTCCACATCCTAAAGAAATCGCTGGTATCATAACTTTCCCAATTCCTTGTAACGTTCCATTAATAGTCTGATCTAATATTGTAAATATTATAGTAAGTGATGATATTTGTAGTAGTAAAGCTCCTTCTGGTTGTGCTGGGTATAGTAAATGTAAAATTGGATCTGCAAATACCATCATTCCAATTGTACATGGAAGTCCAATAAGCATACTAGCCATTAAAGAAAATGAAACCCTTTTAGTTGTAGTTTCTTTATCTCCACTTGCAATCGCCCTAGATATTGTTGGTACTAATGCTGTTGCAAATGCAATATTAATTGAAAGTGGTAGCGAAGTTAAAGTATCTACCTTTCCTCCTAAAATTCCATATTGTGCCTTTGCATCTCTTTCTGTCATAAATTTCTTTAATCCACTTACAACTGTAAACGAGTCTATATTCTTATTAAATGATGACATTATTGAACTTAATGACATTGGTATTGAAACACTTAATATTTTTTTTACAATAGTTTTTACATTTTGATACTTATAATTTACTGTTTCTTTTAACTCGTTTCTTCTTTCATTTCTTGTCATTCTATAAAATCTAACCAAATACATAAAGCTCATAAAGATTGAAAGAGTTGTTGCAACATTTGCTGCTGCTGCCATCCAAACAGTATTTCCATTAGTCATTTTATAAACAATTTCTACAATTATTATTACCAATACAGTTTTAAATACTTGTTCCAAAGTTTGTGATCTAGCAGTTACACGCATAGCTTGTTTTCCATTACAATATCCTCTAAGCACTGCTGCTACTGTTACAAAAAATACTGCTGGTGATAATGTTACTAATGTATATTTTGCCTCTGGTATATTTAGCAAGTGAGTGGCAATAAAATCTGCTCCTAAAAATAACAATAATGTCCCTGCTAAACCAATTAATGCAAAAGTAGCTAAAGCTACTTTAAATATTCTTATTGCTCCTTTATGATCTCCCTTTGCTGTTCTTTCTGCTACCAACTTCGAGATTGCATTTGGCACTCCAATAGATGATAAAGTTAATAATAATGCATATATTTGGTATGAACCAGAATATATTGCATTTCCTTGGTCTCCAAATCCATCCTTGTTAGTAAGGTACAAATTATATATAAGTCCCAATAGTTTTATAAGAACTTGAGAAAACATAAGTGAAAGTACCGCCTGCATAAAGCCTTCCTTTAGCACTTTATTTTTTTGTTTCTTCATATCTAAATCCTTTCTTTTCTATTGTATTAAACTAAATCATATTATATTAATAAATTTCTTTACAATCAAGTATTAATCTTGACTTTTTTTTATAAAATAGTGTAAATATCTTGTTTTTTTCCTTATTTTATAGGATAATATATGTGTATATTTACAAAATTAAGATGAAAGTGGTGGAATGTTTTGAAACTTTTCGATAAATTTTTGAAAAAACTAAAAACTAATAGAAATACATTTTTAACATATATATTAACACTTATATCTATATATATTTTAGTAGATAGAGTTGTAGAATTACTATTTCTATTTTTTAGTGGAATATCATTATCTTATTGGGGACCAATTCAGTATACATTAGCAATAGCTTGTCCTATTTTTGCATTTTTATTTTCTGGCTCTTCCTCATTCACTAAGTCAGATAAAGTCAAGCTCTCATTTATGTATACATATGTAGTTGTTTTATATACAATTGTAATATCCATGATTGTCCAATGGTTAAATGAAATTTTATGGATATTATTAATGTCACTTCCAAATTATGTTGGTTTAATTACTACATCTTCTGAATTAATAAAACCTGCATTTACAGCAATTGCTTTATACATACCATTAACTACTTTCTTTATGATATTTAAATTTATCTATATGAAAGTAAATGATTCTGTAGATATTAGAGATTCTGTTTTAGACTTTAATGGAATAGATCTATCGCCTGCACCAAAAAATGTTGGGCCATATACTTGCGAAAATATAATTTGTACAGACTCAGAACTTGGTAAACCTGTTAAAATTGCCGAAGATAAAAGATTTGAATCAACCTTAGTTGTTGGTCCTTCTGGAACTGGTAAAACTACAATGGTAATAGAACCAATGGTTGCAAGAGATATTGAAAAGAAATTATTTTTTGAAGAAACTGCAAAAGAAATGGGATTTACTGCTTTAAAAACTGGTATTGCCACTCTTTCAGCACCATTTAATAATGATTTCTTAAATAAACATTTTAACTTAAATATGTTAAAACCTGTTGAAAGTAAATTAAAAATTTATAAAACATACATGAAAAAAATGATTATAGATTCATCTTCTGATGATATTAAATACAAAAACTTAGGTATCACTGCAATTTCACCAGATTATACATCTATAGAAAATATGATAAAAATAGCAAATAATTTTAACATACCTTATAATTTAATAGATCCAGATAATCCAGATTCTATTGGTATTAACCCATTTACATTTGATGATCCTTTAAAGACTGCTGTAGCTATCTCTTCTGTTTTAAAAAGTATGTATAATACAACACATACTGATGTTGAAGAAGCTTTTCGTGATAATGTAACAAGTCAAGCAATAGAAAATTTATCTATACTATTAAAAGTAATGTACCCTAAATTAAATGATGGTGATCTTCCTAATTTAACAGATATGTTAGAAATGCTTACAGACTTCGACTTAGTAGAAGAAATGTGTAGAAAAATGGAATATGACCCAGAATTATCTACAAAATATAAAATGCAAATTTCATATTTTAAAAAGAATTTTTATAGAAGCGGTTCTGGTAGAATAGATACAGAAAAATTTGTATATTCTGCTGTTACACAATTAGATAATCTTTTAAGAAATGAAGGAGTTAGAAATATTCTTTGTAACCGTAATGATAACATTAACTTTGACCAATCTCTTGAAAATGGTGAAGTTACATTTGTATGTACTCGTAGAGGAGATTTAGGTGCTGCAACACATAAGGCTTTTGGTCTATTCTTTATAATATTAATGCAATACTCTGTTTTAAGAAGACCAGGAAATGAAAGAAATAGAGTTCCTCATTTCTTATATATAGACGAATTTCCAGATTTCTTATGTAAAGATATAGATGCAATATTTACTTTATATAGAAAATATCGTGTTGGTACTTTAATTGCTGCCCAAAACTTAGAACAATTAGGAAGCAAAGTTTACTCAAGATATAGACAAACAATACTTGCAAATTGTAGTAATAAATTATTATTTGGAGGTGCTACACCGGAAGATAGAGAATGGTGGTCTAAGGAATTTGGTAATAAGAGAAAATGGAAATATAAAAATGACTATAATACCGCAAAAGGTACTTATGATCAAAAATATGGTGGTATAGAATATGGTTGGACAGAATACTTTAAGCCAGATAAGCTTGGTTCTTTAAAAGCAAAACAATGTGCATATAAAGTTCTAAATCCTAAAGGTGGTCTACAAATTGGTAAAGGAAAAGTTGCTTTTGTAGATTCGCAATATAAAGAAAAACAAAAAGTTAAATTCTTCAATTTCGAAAAATTCACTAGTGGTATTTCAGATGAATCCGATTCTAGACTAAGAAGAAAACCAAAATTTAATTATGGTAATGTAGATTTTACAGACAGTAATAATTCAGCCGAAATTGATCCAATAAAAACAGATACATCAGATTCAAGTTTCTTATTTGATAACGATGATGCAATAATCGTAGACTTAAAAAGAGGAAATTCTAAATAGAATTTCCTCTTTTTCTTCCCTACTATATAAAGCGAATGCAATTTCTTCACATTTATTAATGCTTTAATTGCACTCACTTTTTTTAATCTTCTAATAATCTTAATTCTACATCTACTACTTTATATTTATTTGTTGTTTCGTCAAGTTTAAACTCAATTAATGTATCTTCTAATGATTCTTTATTTTGTCTTAAGTCTGTTGTAAAATATAACTTGATTTTAGAAATTTCTAATCCTTTCATTACAATTATTTTAAAAGTTTCTGCAGTATGTTTTTCATCTTCACATATAAATATTAATTGTGGCATAATTGCAAATCCAGAATCTCCTGGTACAAAGTTGTCATAAAAATCTTGATATAATCTCATTTTTTCTACTAATTTATTTTTCCAATCATCTTCTCTTCTAATTACTTCGAATAAGAAAGACATTGATTTATTATTCTTAGTTAGTTTTACACTTCCACCTGTTGCTTTAAATTGTTTTCCTATTGTTTTCGCTGTAAGATTAGGTTTTACAACATATGAATCAAATGCTTTTACTTTTCTTAAATATGCAAGTAATGTTTGGTTACCAGCTAATCTCTTTTTAATTAATGAAACTGGTTTTACATTATCTGTTGGTTGCCATTTACATTCTATATCTCTTGAATTTAACAAGTATTTTCCCATTTTTTCTAGACAATATATTCTATATATCCCCTTTCCATCTTCTGAATGAAAATAATATCTTGTTAATATTTTTGTTTTTATTAATTGTTCTAATTTTTTATTTAGTTTATCTTGTGACTTAACATCTATTCCTTTTATTTGTAATAATTGATAAATTTGTCTTGATGTAATAAATTCAAATTCATTTACTATTTCTAAAATTTCAAAATGAATATCTGTAATATGACCTAAATTTATTTTATTTATGATTTGATTCATTGAAACATAACCATCTTTACCGTCAAATACTTTTATTTCACCTTTCCTTATTGCAAATGGTGATATTTCTGCTTTTATTTGACTATCTTCTACCATTTTTAACTCCTCCTTAACATATTATTAATTTTATTTTTTTCTTCTCTGGAATAATTTTTTTTATAAAAACATCTACTTGTTTTCCGTATTCTATTCCTTCTTGGTATTCAGCCATTCCTACCAAATTAGGTTTTAATTCTATAAATATACCATTTTTGTGGTTTTCTTCATTTCTTATTATTCCCTTTACTTTCGTTCCTTCTTTAAACTGTTTTGCATTCTCTTCCCATGTTCCCAATAGTTCTTTATATGTAAACATTATTCTATTATTTTTAGAATCTATACTCTTTACTTTGACATTTACTTCTTGACCTATGTGGAATCTATCAAATGGGCTTTTTATTCTTGCTACAGACATATCTTCAATATGTAATAAGCCTACTACTCCATTTTCTAATTCTATAAAAGCTCCATATGGCTGAATACTTTTTACTTTTCCTTGTACTATCGTATTTTCTTTTAAAGAATCATCGAATGGAATATATTTTTTATAGCTCATTTTCTTACTCCTTTATCTTGTGTATAATCTTTTATTATTATATAGTTTTATCTTAATATAATCAATATTATTTTATTAATTCTTCTATTTCTTTATTAGTTAATAATCTATATTCACCTAATTTTAAATTTTTTACATTTATTTTTCCTATTGCAGACCTATGTAATGCAAGAACTGGCTTATTAATAGTTTTACACATTCTTCTAACTTGCCTATTCTTTCCTTCATGAATTATAATTTGAAACCTAGAGATATTTTTACTTTCATCAATTTTTAATATTTTTGTTTTAGCAGGTTTAGTTATATAATCACCTATATCTACGCCCTCTTCTAATTTTTTCATTTCTTCTTTTGTTATTTTTCCTCTTACAGTTACATTATATGTTTTTTCTACTTCATGACTTGGATGTGTAATCTTATTAACAAAATCCCCATCATTTGACAATATAAGAGCTCCAGATGTATACATGTCTAATCTTCCAACTGGTACAATTCTTGTTTTTATATTTTTTAATAAATCCATAACAGTATCACGTTTAAATTGGTCTTTAACTGTTGTTACATACCCTATTGGCTTATTTAATAAAACATATATCTTATCATCTTGCCTTTTTAAAATTTTTCCATCTACTTCTACAAAATCTTCATATGGATTTATTTTAGTTCCTAAAGTTATTATAACTTTTTCATTAACTTTAACTCTTCCTTGCAATATTATTTCTTCGCATTTTCTTCTAGAAGCAATACCATTATCTGCTAAGAATTTTTGAAGTCTAATTTCATTTTTTTGTTCCATATTTTTTCTCCTTTTTGTGTATAAATTATTTTTTTATGCATATTATATTATTATAAGTTATGTTTTTAATTTTCTTTTTATTCTGTTTTTAATGGAGTAAAAAGATTTATATAGATTCTTCCAGTACTGTTCTAGTACTGGATTTTTTAATATTTTTATAAATGCTATTTTCAAATATCTAATTCCCTATCTCTCAACTCTTCTAAAATATTATTAAAATATTTTGGTAATGGTGCTTCTATTTTCATTTTCTTCAATGTTATTGGATGTACAAATTCTATACTTTTGGCATGTAACATTTGTCCTTGCACATTAAATTCATTTTTTCCGTTTGAATATACTACATCTCCAACAATTGGATACCCTATAGTTGACAAATGCACTCTAATTTGGTGAGTTCTACCCGTTTCTATATTAATTTCTAGTAATGTATAACCTTGATATCTCTTTAACACTTTAAAATGTGTTATTGCATTTTTTCCATTTTTATCTATATCCATCTTTTTTCTGTCTTTTTTACTTCTACCAATTGGCATATCTATAGTAGCCTCATCATCTTTTACAATTCCTTTAACCAAAGCTATATATGTTTTCTTTACTTCATGATTTTTTATTTGATTAGATATATTTAAGTGTGCTTTATCACATTTCGCTACTATTAAAGCTCCAGATGTATCTTTGTCCAATCTATGTACAATTCCCGGTCTCTTTTCTCCACCTATACCAGATAATGTTTCTTTGCACCTATACATTAAAGCATTTACTAATGTTCCTGTATAATTTCCATTTGCTGGGTGTACTACCATACCTTTTTCTTTGTTTACTACAATTATATATTCATCTTCGTATAGAACATCTATATCTATATTTTCTGGCAATATTTCTGTTTCTTTAACCTCGGGAATTTCTAAGGTTATTTCGTCATTTAATTTAACTTTATATGAAGCTTTTATCTTTTTACCATTTACTTGTATTTTTTCTTCTTCTAAGAGTTTTTGTGTTACCATTCTTGTAATGTTCTCATTCAAAATAGGTATCACTTTGTCAATTCTACAATTAACATTTTCCTCTCCTATTTTATATGTTTCCACTTTTATCATCCTTTTCTTTTTTTAACTTTCCCATTCTTACATTGTTAGCATACATTGCAAAAAACAGTGCCAATAATACCCAGCCTATAACAATAAGAATATCTGCAATATTAAAATTAGGGAAATTAATTAATTCTGTTATATCTATAAAATCTACTACATATCCTTTAAATAATCTATCTATTAAATTACTAAATCCTCCTGCAAGAACCATAGCTAATGCAAATCCTGTTTTCTTGTCTATTTGTTCTGCTTGCATACTTATAAATTTTATTATTATTCCTAGTACAATTATATTAGCAATAATAAACGAAAATGTACTGTTTTGGCCTACACCAAACGCTCCTCCTCTGTTTTGTACGGTATGAAACTTTAATATTCCTTCAATTAAAGTTATATCTTTATTTATAAATATAAATTTGGTTATTTGATCTATTAATATAAATATTAATACTATTATAAAAATTTTTTTTAATACTTTTTTCTTATTAGCTTTTTCTAGTTCTTCTCTTTCTTTAATTTTTTGTGTTAAATTTTTAGCTTCTTGGCTTTCTTCCATATATCCTCCCCTATGCAACATCTCTTTCATATATTACAAATCTATCATCTGAATATAATTCTTTATATTCATAATTTCTTGATAAAAACATATTTAACTTAGCATTTTTAAAGCAAATTACATGTGTTATATTATATTCCTCAAATTTATTTTCATAATATGTTCCTATATTTGATATGTTTAAAAAGTCATCAAATACTGTACACCCAGAATTAAATTCTGGTGTATATAAATCTGCTCTAGAATCTATAAATACTGGAATTCCCCTATAAAGCATATAGCTTCCATAATTATACTCATTATAAATTCTCATATTACTTATGTCTAAATTTTCTAAAATATAATCACAAGCTTGTACTGGATATGATGATTCATCTACATATTTATCATCTAATTTAGGTTTATATATATTTGTACAAACAATTATGAATATACATAGCGTAATACAAAATCCATATAATCCTGTCATTTCTTTTAAGATCTGCTTTACATCTTGCATACATTTGTATTTTTTTAAAAATGCTAGTATTAATTTACAATATATTGGCATTCCTATTAAAATTAACATCGAAATTTGCCTTCTCGACATTAGTGTTAATATTACTAGTCCTCCAAACATAAATAAATCTCTTAATTTTATTTTTATATCTGTTAACATTAACAAGGCTATTACTATAATTAATAATCCTAATATATCTTTTTGGTCTATTAATGTTAATGGTAAATGCTCATTTATATTTTTAGTAGTATTACCTTGCATTGTATCTATTAAATATGTATATGGTGTTTTGCCTAGAGGTGTACACAATCCTAATAACGCTGCAATTAACATTACCAATATTAAATATTTTATATTTTTATTTCTTTCTATTTTTATTTTATATGGATGTTTTCTGTTTTCTTCTCTTTTTTGTTTTATCTTTTCTCTTTGATTATCTATATTTATTATTTTTTCTTCTATTATTTTTATTTTTTCTACATTTTTAAAGAATATTTTCTTTTTAATTATGTATGCTAATTTTTTTAATCTTAGTATTAAGTCTAAGTCTACAATTGCACAAACTAAGTACTCTGCTATGTATGGTAAAAATAATACAAAGAAAAATGGCCATACTGCTACATGTAGATTGGCTATTAATAAAGATATCGAAAGCAGTCCTAGTGCATAGCCAATTTTCCTATTTTTAATAAATTTTTCTATAAAAAATACTTCTAAAACAAATAAAATAAAAGTTACTAGTTGTGCTCTTGCTGCTATATATGATTTTATTAAGAAGATTGATGCAATTGTTAAAACAAATGGAACTATCTGATTTTTACATATTTTTTTATTTGTTATATATAATATAATTCCAAGTATGCTTGTAAATACGAGTGTAGAAATATATATTCCTGTCCATCCACCCATGTTATAAATAAAATACATAATAACATCGTATAGCCAATGAGGATATTCATAATTTAAATTTTCATGCCACGAAAAGTGGTCCATTCCATCTATTCCATTTTGTACTATTGTTTCTCCAACTTTTACTGTATAATATGTATCATTTTGCATTGTGACTGGTGATATTGCCATACAAAAAAGAATTATACATATAATGGCTAGCACATCAAATATTACCGATTTCTTATTTATTGTTTTTTTATTTTTTTCTTTCATTCTTGTTTTATCTCCTTATTTTTAAGCTATTGCCATTATAACAAAAAAAGACTAAAAAGAATAGTCTTTTTAGTCTTTAATTTTAAAGTGAAACTTTATTGTCTTCTTTAAAGTTTACTTTTATTTATATAACCTCTTTATTTTCTTCTTCTTCATTTACTATTTCTAAACTGCTTATAGATACTTCATATGCTGTTCTTGTTTGTGTAGTTCCATCTTCAAATTTCTTCTCATAATTTCTTGATTGAACTCTACCTGCTATTTTTACTTTTGTTCCAACTTCTATATTTTGGCAAAATCTTGCATTTCTTCCCCATGCAATTGCAGGTATATAGTCTGATTTATTATATGCTCTATTTACTGCTAATAAAATATCTGATATTTCTCTTCCAAATGGTGTTTGACGATATATTGGCTTTTTGCAAATGTATCCAACTAAAGTAACTTCGTTTGAAACCTTTTCTGTAGGATTTTCTTCTTCTTCAGTTAAATATTTAATGTCCTTTGCAAAAACTGTTAATATTAGTCTGTTCTTTTCGTTTTCATAGCTATTATATGATCTAAATTGCCCTTCTATCGCTACGCGATCCCCTATTTCTAATTCTTTTTCTAATATTAGTCTTTCTGAAATTGTTATTGGAATAATATCTGCATTTCCACTTAAACGTGCTACTTCTAAGTCAAATATGTAAAAACTTTCTCCATAAATTTCATGACTAAATCTTTTTTCGCTAGTAACTTTTCCAACCAATACTAAATGGTTATTTTCTAAATAATTCGTATTCAATTTTTTTCCTCCTATATTAAATTATATTTTATCTATCGTTTCCCTTTTATGTCTTTTCCTTATTTGAATATTCCGATATACCTATTATACTATATTTTTTTGGGTTTGTCTACATAAAAAGTTATTTTTTGGATATTTATGTTTATCTGTATCATTTTATAATATTTTCACTTATATTATTTACTACTATGTTAGATGTTGGAATTACATCCTTATATTCATATGTAGATGCTACAAAATACAGTACTACAACGGTAAACACAGTTACTGTATATGCAATTATTTTTTCCTTATTTATTACATAAAACATAATTAATCCTCCTTTTGTTTTTATAATTTATATGTTTAAATATATTTTTTATGCCTATTTATATTGTTATTATTCAACTTTTTCAGTACATTTACATAATATATATTATAAATAATTATAGAAAGGATGAATAATTATGGATTATGATAAAAACATTTGCCCAATTATAAATGTAGAAGGTGTTATAGAAAATGGAAAACAATATGATATAGAAATCAACTTACCTGAAGACAATAGAAATGTAATCTTTGGAATAGTAAAAGATTGCTATAAAGATCCTGTTCAAAATGCTGTTGTTAAATTAATTGAAGTAGTTTATGAAAATGGCCATGAAGAAAAACGACCTGTTTCTCATACTTTTACAGATTGCGATGGAGAATTTGTATTTGGACCATTATGTCACAATAAAATGTATGAAATACAATTATGGGTAGATAATGTAAAACATGTAAAAATATGTGCTAAATGTGACCCTCGTGATGGAGACTGTTTAAAAGGTGTAGATATGGACTGTTGTAAGGAATTACCTCCTGTTTGCTGTCCTAATAAATGTGAAAAATAAAAAAGACTTTAGCTAATATAAAAATTACTTTTATCAAAAAATGGGAATGTTATAACATTCCCATTTTTCTTGCAAATTGTTTACCTTTTTTTATCATTTTCTTTTTTGAATTTTCATTATCTTGCATTATATACATAACACCTGCTGAAATTAATGTTCCAACAAGCATACCTTTCATAAATTTCATATATATCCCTCTTTTCGATTATATTTTACTTAATATTATTATTTCTTGTTTTTTTGCTAATATACAATTTTATAAAGGAATATATTTCATGTATAGTAATAATCATTAGAAAAAGTCCAAAATATTTTCTTAAGCTTTGAGCATTTAATTTATTAGAAATTATAGCTCCTATTACTGCTCCCAAAGCTCCCACTATACCTACTATTATTCCAGTTTTTACATCTAGTAATTTTTGTTTTTTATTAATGTAAGTAGCTATAATTGCAGTTGGAATAAAAAAAATCAAATTTGTTGCTTGTGCAATATGTTGGTCAATATTTAAAAATATTGTAAAAATTAGAATTAGTATAGTTCCTCCTCCCATACCTAATCCACTTACAATTCCCGAAACAATACTTGTTAAAAATTCTATAATATATATCACCTTAAAACACTAATTTGATAGTAGAATATGTTAAAAATATAATAAACATAAGCTTTAAAATTTTAGGAGTCATTTTGCTTAATAATTTTGCGCCTATTATTCCTCCAATTATTCCACCTATTGCACATTTTAATGCCAAATTCCAATTTATATTGTCAAATTTAATATAAAATATACTACTTGCTATAACCATTGGCAATATTGCAAAAATTGAAGTTGCACGTGCTTTTTCTTCTGACATTTTTATTATATATACATATGCTGGTACTAATATTAGCCCTCCCCCAGATGCAAATAAACCACTTATTATACCTACTATAAAACCAATTACTATTTTTACTATCATAATAATATTTTTTCAATTTTAAAAAATATTATTCTATATTTTCGTCTTTTATATAATATTTAACTCCAAGCATTTTGTCTGGTAAATATTGTTGTTCTACATAATGGCCAGGAAAGTCATGTGGATATAAATATCCTTCATGATATCCTAATGCTTCCATTCCTTCCACTGGAGCGTTCCTAATATGCATTGGTATTTCTCCAGTTTCTTTATTTTGGACATCTTCTATTGCTTTATTTATTGCTAAATAAGATGCATTTGATTTCTTAGATGTAGCTACATATACAGCTGCTTCTGACAATATTATTCTTGCTTCTGGCATTCCCACCATATGTACTGCTTGCATTGCAGATGTTGCTACCACTAAAGCATTCGGATTTGCCATTCCTACATCTTCTGCTGCTGCTATAACAATTCTTCTTGCAAGAAATACAGGATCTTCTCCACCATTTAATGCTCTTGCTAAATAAAAAACTGTTGCATCTGGATCTGAGCCTCTCATAGATTTTATAAATGCACTTATATTGTCATAATGGCTATCACCATTTTTGTCAAATATAGCTTTTCTTGATTGTACACTTTCTTTTGCAATTTCGTTTGTTATATAAATATATCCGTCTGAAGAAATTTCTGTTGTTAAAACTGCAACTTCCAAACCATTTAAGGCTGTTCTTACATCTCCATTTGCGACATCTGCTATTTTTTCGATTGTACTATCTTCTATTTTTATGTCATAGCTTTTTAATCCATCTTCTCTTTCTAAAGACATTTTTAGTACTTTTATTATATCTTGTTTTGTTAATGGATTTAATTTAAACACCATAGATCTAGAAATTAAAGCTTTATTAACTTCAAAATATGGGTTTTCTGTTGTAGCACCTATTAATATTACTGTACCATCTTCCACATATGGTAATAATGCATCTTGTTGTAATTTATTAAACCTATGAATTTCGTCTATAAATAATATACTTTTACCTTGTGGGTTTAACATCATGTTTTTAGTTTCTTCTACTACTCTTTTTATATCTGAAACACCAGATGTAACTGCATTTATTTTATAAAATTTGTATTTAGTTGTTTCACTTATTACTCTTGCAAGTGATGTTTTACCACATCCTGGTGGCCCAAATAAAATTATACTAGATAACCTATCTGCTTTTATTGTTCTATATAATATTTTATCTTTTCCTAAAATATGTTCTTGTCCTACATACTCATCTAATGTTGTTGGACGCATTCTATATGCTAAAGGTTTACTTAAGTCCATTTTTTTCACCTTACATTCCTAAAAAGCTTAATGCTTTTCTTATTATATCTTCTACAGTTAATGTATTAACTTCTATTTTTGCTAATACACTTTCTATTTCTTGTCTTGTATATCCTAATACTTTTAATGCTTGAACAGCCTCTTCTAATTTATTGTTTTCTACAATGCTTGTTTTAAGTTCTATACTATTTGTTTGTATTGCTTCTTCTGTTTTTAGTTTGTCTTTTAATTCTAATATTATTCTTTGCGCAGATTTCGGACCTATTCCTGGTATTTTTGTAAGAGTTTTTACATCGTTAGAAATTACAGCTAAAGCAAATTTTGACGGTGTAATTGATGAAAGCATAGATATTGCAGATTTAGCTCCAACTCCACTTACTCCTATTAATAATTCAAACATTCTTAATTCTTCACTTGTTATAAAACCATATAAACTTATATCATCTTCTTTTACATTCATATGTGTATATATTTTTACATTATTTCCTGTTTCTTCTAGACTTTGTATCGCAGATTCTGACATAAATATTTTAAAGCCAATTCCATTTACATCTATAACTACATAGTTTAAGTTTTTTACTTCTAAATTTCCCTTTATGTATGAAAACATTTTTTTCTCCTTTGCAAACAAATTTTCTTATTTTGCAATTATATCATACTTTTCTTTTTTTGCAATAAAAATAACTTTTATATTTACAAATTCATATAATATGTTAGGTGATTATATGGTAGACTATTTATATTTAAAAGATTATATTTATACTTTTAAACAAAATTATAACTTTTTAAAAATTTTTTCTATTGGCAAATCTACTCTAAAAAATGAAATATATTGCATAAAATTTGGTATTGGAAAAAAAGAAGTCTTGTATACTGCTGGTATTCATGCTAATGAATGGATTACTTCACTTTTATTAATTAAATTTATACATAATTTGTGCAATGCTTTTGTTTCTAATTCCAAAATTTACGAACATAGTGCAAAATATTTATACGAAAATTGTTCTTTGTACATAATTCCTATGATTAACCCTGATGGAATAAATTTAGTTAATAATTTCTACAGTAAAGATTCTAAGGTATATATTTCTGCTTCTAATATTGCTAAAAATTTTCCTTCTATTTCGTTCCCTTCTGGTTGGAAAGCAAATATTAATGGTGTGGACTTAAACTCTCAATTTCCCGCTGATTGGGAAACAGGTAAAAAAATTAAATCTAATTTAGGATTTTCTAGTTTTTCTCCAAGGGACTTTGCTGGAACCTCTCCACTCTCTGAATCAGAATCAAAAAGCATATATAATTTCATCTTAATAAAAAATTTTTCTCTATGTTTGTGTTTTCACTCACAAGGTGAAGTAATCTATTGGAAATATAAAGACTTTTTGCCAAAAAATTCTTTAGAGATTGCAAAAGAATTTGCACATGTTAGTGGATATGAACTTGAAGATACTCCATACACTTCATCTTTTGGTGGTTTAAGAGACTGGTTTATTCAAAACTTTAATAAACCCAGCTTTACTATAGAAGTTGGAAAAGGAACTAATCCTTTACCTTTAAATCAATTTAATAAAATTTATCATGACAATTTAGGTATATTAATTTCAGGTTTATTATAGCCATGGAAATACTATATTCCATGGCTATTTTTATAAAACGTTATATATTTTACTTTTTTTATTTTCTGCTATTTAGGAAAATTTTATACGAAATTTTGTAAGAAACATAATACATAATTATTAAAGATATTAAAAATATTGGAATTCCAAACTTGTTTAAAAAATTGTTAATATCTATTAAATTAATGTTAAATCCTGTTTTTAATATTACATATACAATTCCAGCTGTTATAATAATTATTAAGAAAATTATTATAAACATTTGAATTCTTCCTTTTTCTGCTCCCCATTTATATATACTTGGAATTTGTATAGAAATTATAAATGAAATTCCCAATATTCCACCTAAGGTTGATATAAGTAAAGATTTATAATCTATATTTATATTTATATCTGTTCTTATATTACTTAAAATATTTGCAAATATTGGTGTTATTAAAAATCCAATTAAACCACCTAAAATAACGATTATTATTGAAAAAATGTATTTTTCTATTATAACTTCTTTTTTGCTAATTGGTAAAGATAAAATATAATTTTCCGATTTCGAAATTTCATCATAACTAAATGTAGATAGACCTATCATTCCTACCATACTCGCCATTATTATTGGAATATATGTACATGTATTCTCGCCAATACTACCTATAATTAGTACACATATAAGCATCATAAAAATAGATATTTTATAGCTTCCTAAATTTAGTAAATCCTTTTTTATTAATCCACAAATTTCTTTCACTTATTTTTCCCCCTTTATATAAAATAACATTATATCCTCTATAGAGGCTTTATCTACTGTATTTATATTATATTTTCTTTTTATAATGTCTTTGTTATCCACTAGCACTTCATATTGATATTTTTCTTTTCTATAATATTTAACATCTTGCTTTTCCATATTATTAAAGGTATTTTCGTCACATTTAGCAATTCCATAATTTTCTAAAATCTCTGCAGTAGGCAGATTAAGTGTTATCTCTCCATCTTTTATAAACATAATATAATCTGAAATATGTTCTAAGTCTGTTGTAATATGACTAGAAATTAAAATAGATCTATTTTCATCTTCTGCTATAAATTTTCTAAAAATATCTAATATTTCGTTTCTTACTATTGGATCTAAACCACTAGTTGGTTCATCTAATATTAATATTGTTGGGTTGTGTGCAATAGCTGTTGCAATTTTTAATTTCATTTTCATTCCACTAGAAAAATCTTTTATCATCTTATTCTCTGGTAATTTAAAGTCTTTTATATAATTTTCAAATCTTGCTTTATTCCAATCTTCGTAAAAGCTACTCATAATGTAATTTACTTTTTTTGGAGTTAAATATTCAGATAAAAAACTTTCATCTAATACTACTCCTATTTTCCTTTTAATCTCTTTTTCATATTTTTTTATGTCCTTACCTAAAACTGTTATGTTTCCTTCAGATTCTATTATATTTAAAATTGACTTTATTGTCGTTGTCTTTCCTGCTCCATTTTCTCCTATTAAACCAACTATACTTCCCTTAGGTATATTAAAACTAATATTTTTCAATTTAAAATCTTCATATTTCTTATTTAAATTTTTAACTTCTATATTGTTCTCCATTAAAAATCCTCCTTAAACATCATTTTAATTAAATTAATTACTTCCTCTTCTGTTATATTATAAATCTTTGATAATTTAACAATTGCAACTACCTTGTTCTCTATCTCTTTTAATTTCTCTTCTCTTAAAAATTCTAAATTTTTAGGTAATATGTAGCTACCTTTACCTTGAATTGTTTTTATAAAACCTTCTGTTTCTAACTCATCATAAGCTTTTTTTACAGTTAAAAAGCTTATCTTTAGGTCATTCGCCAATACTCGCACTGATGGTAATATTTCTCCTTCTTTTAGTTCATTAGAATATATTGCCTGTTTTATTGCTTTTTTTATTTGTTCATATATCGGTTCCCCAATACTGTTACTAATAATAATATTCATTTTTTCTCTCTCCTTTTACTGTTATATTTAATATATAACAGTATATAACAGTTGTCAATATTTTCTATCAAAAATATTTTTAAGAATTTCTAATTAATAAAAGTTCTAAAAAATAAACACCTATAATTATAAAAATTATAAGTGTTTGTTTTTTATTCACTTGCTAATGCTAATTTTACTTCTTCTTTTTCTCTAGATTCTATTGGTATAAATATTTCTGCCTTTTTATTCTGAGTTAGTGCTGCTATTATAACCTCTGTGTCTTCTAATAATCTTTTACTTGCATATTTTACTATTATTCCTTTATTCTTTACAGCTTCTAGCACTATCTCCTTATCATCTCTTAATTCTTTACTTGCATAATACAGTACTTGTCCATCTTTTTTACATCCTTCTAAAATTATTTCTTTATCTGCTTTTAGTTCCTCTGATGCATAGCACACAACCCAACCTACTTCTTTTACTGCTGTAAGCACAACTTCCTTATCTGCTTTCAATCTGTCACTTGCAAATTCTAATACTTCTCCATTTCTTTTAATTGCTTCTAACATAATTTCTTTATTATCTCTTATTTCGTCACTTGCAAACTCTATTAATGTTGCATCCTCTTCTATCGCTTTTAATATAAGCTCTTTATTATCTGCATTTTGTATAACCTCTTCTTTATTAATCATTTGCTATCCTCTTCTCTACTTTTTTAAAAATCTTATTAGAAATAACATTATATATTATTCCAACAAAAATAGAAGCAATTCCTAAAATTATTATTGGTATAATGTTACTTAAATCTAAACTTATACTAAATATACCTTTGAATAATGTGATTCCTACTACAAAAATTGTAATCACTCCTATGAATAATATAGCCCTACTTAGATTCAATGGTCTAGATATTTTAAATAATAAAATAAATCCTGTTATTGCTGTTACAACAACACAAACACTAGAATAGTTAGTTTCATCTATATTATATATTTTACTAATTATTCCTATAATAATTATATTTGTAACTACAGTTAGTGCAGTTGGTAAAGCTCTTTTTATTATATTTATTATAAATTTACCTTTTATTCTGTCTTTATTTGGCTCCAATGCTAAAATTACAGATGGTATTCCTGTTACAACTAAATTTATTAAAGTTAATTGGATTGGAATAAATGGATATGGCATATTTACAAATACAAATAATATAGCAAGAATTGTTGCATATATTGTCTTTACTAAAAATAATGTAGCAGACCTTTGTATATTATTTATTGTTCTTCTTCCTTCATCTACAATATTAGGCATCGACTTAAAATCTGAATCTAATAATACTAATTGTGATACATTTCTTGCTGCATCACTTCCATTTGCAACAGTTATACTACAATCTGCATTTTTTAATGCTAATACGTCATTTACCCCATCGCCTGTCATAGCAACTGTATGTTTCTTTTCTTTTAATGCAAGTATAATTTGTTTTTTCTGCTCGGGAGTTACTCTTCCAAATATTGTGTATTTTATAGCAGCTTCCTTTATTTCCTCATCTGTCTTTAAAGTTCTAGCATCAATATAATTGGTATAGTCTTTTACTCCAGCTTTCTTTGCTATATTAGAAACTGTTATTGGGTTATCTCCAGAAATTAATTTTATCTCAACACCTTGTTTTTCAAAATAACTTAATATTTCTTTAGAGTTTTTACGAATTATATCAGATATTAGCACATATCCTATAATTTCTATTTTTTCTGGTAATTTATTATTTAATCTTTCTGTACTTTTACCTATTGCAACAACTCTATATTCAGATATATATTTTTCTACTTCTTGTTTATTTTTACTTATAACTTCTGGTGCACCTAATATATAAGTTGCATCTTCTAGACTAATTCCAGACCATTTATTAGAAGATTTAAATGGCATGCTTTCTTTCACTGTTAACTTTTTATTTGTCTTAAATTTTGCCCTTATCGCTTCTATTGTCGAATTCTTATCTTCTGAATATGTTCCTAATATCTCTAATATCTCTTGCACGTCTTTCTCTGTGTAATTATTTGCTGGAATTATTTTATCTACACTCATTTTTCCTTCTGTAATCGTTCCTGTTTTATCTAAACATAATACATCTACTCTTGCAAGTGTTTCTATACAATATAACTCTTGTACTAATACCTTTTTTTTAGCCAATCTAGTTACACTAACTGCTAAAACCGTACTCGTTAATAATACTAACCCTTCTGGTATCATACCAATTAAGGCAGCAACTGTACTAACTATTGCCTGTTTAAAATCACTACCTTGTAAATCTAATTGATTAAAAAATAGCAATATTCCTACTGGAATTATTACAAAAGAAATTATTTTTATTATCTTATTTAGAGAATTCATTATCTCTGAATTTACTTTTCTTTTAGACTTTGCCTCATTAGATATCTTAGCTACATAATTTTCTTTACCAATATGCTCTACTTTAGCAAAACATTTTCCACTAACTAAATAACTTCCAGATAGTAGGCTATCTCCTTCACTCTTTTCTATATTATCTGGTTCTCCTGTTAATAGAGCTTCATTTACTTCTATCTTACCGTTTAAAATAACACTATCTGTAAGAATTTGATCTCCTGCATTTAGTTCTATTACATCATCTAACACTAATTCAAAATTACTAATTTTTTCTTTCTTTCCATCTCTTATTACATTTGCCTTTGTTTGTGCTAATAGTGATAATTTGTCTATTGTTTTTTTAGAATAAATCTCCTGAATTGTACTAATAAGAGTATTTAATATTACAATTATTATAAATAATAAATTTTTATAAGCCCCTACAAAAAATATTAATAATGCCAATATAAAATTCATTATATTAAACAATGTAAAAAAATTTGACACAATAATTGATTTTACACTTTTAGTTTTTACTGTTGTATCTATATTAATCAAATTTTCTTCTTTTCTTTTATTTACTTGTTTATAATTTAAACCACTTTTATAATCTGGATTATATCTTTCCACCTTTTTCACTCTTTTCAATTTTTTTTAAATTATATCACTTCATTATTTCTATATCAATTTTGATTTTCTTAATTTTTTATTAATAATATTATTATATATGTTTCGGAATTGACATAGGATTTGCTTACTTAAAATCCCGATTCAAATTATCCTTACATAATAGAGTCCCAGAAATTTCTTCTTCTGGGACTCTTACTTTTTTTATCTTTGTGCAGTTATAATATATTCTACACGTATTGCAAAAGCATTTTTATTATTTTACAACTTCAACAGCTAAAATCATTTTGGAATCAACATCGCATACATAAACATTTTCATAATGGTATACTATAGAGTTTACCGTAAAACATGCAGGCTTCTCTTCAGCTATTTTACCTGTTACTATTTCATTGTTTATATCTTTTGAAGATAATCCATAAACAATGATATTTTTTCCTATTTTAGGAACTGTCCTAGACCATCCCATATGTATAGGATTGTTGGCGTCATAATTGTGGAATACGTCTTCCTTTTCTTCTGCCTTCTTACATCTGGTTGTATATTGCATATAACATACATATTTTTTAGCATTTTTATCAACCAGATAGTCTAAAGTCGTACTTAACCGGATCATTCCTTCCAAAAAAATGTCTTTTTCTTCTCTTTTTTGACCTTTTGATAAAATGGTTAGTTGCATAGAACCATTTTCTTCACAAGTCGTGTAACACAGTTGTGTTCCTTTTTTTCTCAACATTCCTTATACCTCCTAGGTAATTTTTTTCTTGCTTAGTATATCACTTTTTTTACAATTAATCAAAGATTTTTAACTTTTATTTCCTACAAATTATTTAATATATTTAAAATCTCTTCACTTTAACTACTTTTCACTTTATGTTTACTTTCTTTGCTTTTTGTAGTATACTAAAAGTATGCCATTAGGTTAAGTAGAAAAAGGAGGTATATACTATGGCTAATACAAAAGAACTTCGGTTAAAAATATCTGAGGAGGACACAACGGTTATATTTGCAATCTGTAAGGCATTAAATGTCTTGGCAAATCCACATGTAAAAAATGGTTTCAATTTTAAAGTTACACAAGATAGGCTTTCTATATATGTGTACAGATCCAGAGACTCTTTTCCTTCATTTGAGGTTTCTTTAAAAATCTCTTCCGAAATCGATGTAAACGTACTCTTAGCATGGAATGCACTTTTTAGAGAATGTATTCCAAGTTTTGAATATGAGGAGTCATCACAGCAATTTATCATATCACTTCAAGAGAGTTATAAATGCTCTTCTGAATATAAAACAAATGATACGTGCATTGATATCGATGAGGAAAGTTTTATAATATCTCTCATGAAACCTTTTAATGAATTAGAACCGATACTGGAATTATTAAATATAGTTAGAATCAAAAAACTTTTAACTATATCAAATAATCTACTTTCAGTATCTGCCATCGGAAGACAGATTACAGTTTCTGTTCAATTTCTTGTAGTTAGACAGATTGAAAGCTTAAAGATTCCTATTTTTTGTAGTAAATTCAATTATCTGCATTCATTAGGATTAGCAAATTTCGTATTTACTATGGGAATTTTGAACGGAAAAACCTTACTTAATATAGCAGTAATCCCTCCAAACGACGAGACTCTTTTTACCAAGTATTGCGAAACATTAGAACAGTTCAATTCTATTTCTAGTTTCGGAAAAAGAGAATAATTTCAATACCTCAAAGAGCATCTTATACATTTTATAGTATAAGATGCTCTTTCCTTTAATATATTATTATTCATAATTTTACGTGTTACTAAAAATTTTTAAATAAGATTATATTGAAAGTATTACTAATGCTAATAATATTATTCCTATTAATATATATTGTTTCTTTTTTAATTTCTCTTTTAAGAAAATTCTAGATAATATAACAGTTACTATACTATATGCTGCAATATATGGTGAAGCTATAGCAGCATCTCCAAATGCAAACGCATAAATATATGTATACTGTCCAGCTGTTTCTAGTAAAGTTCCTAATAATTTTAATTTATTATTTTTTATATCTATATATTTATAACCTTTTTCTTTGTTCTTTACTATAATTGCACAAATAATTCCTATTACTGCATATATAAAAGAATATGTTATAATTACTTGTTCTGCTGATAAATCAGCTTCTAATGTATAGTCATCCATAAATGAGCCAATTCCATCTAATAACCAATATCCAAGTGCAAATGCAATTCCTTTTAAATATAATAAATATGCTCTTTTTGCGTTTTTTTCATCTGCTTCTTTATCTCCTGATTCTAAGCGCAAAACTTCATCTTTATTTATTGATAGTAAAATCATCACTATTATAATTACTGCAATAGATATTATTTGTGGTATTCCTACTTCTTGTTTTAGTAAAAATATACACAATATTGTTGTTATTGCACAAGATGAATTTTGTAATGGTGATAAAATTGAAACTTTTACAAGAGTCATCGCTTTGTATGTGCAAAACATTGATGCAATATATATTAGCGCTACTGGTAGATATGTTTTTATTATTTGAAAATTTATTTGAGTTTTTGTAATTACCATAAAAATTATTGCACATATTCCCAAAATTATACCATTATATGAGATTAACTTTAATACACTATGTTTTTCTGCTGTAGAAACTTTTTTAAATATCGTTTCTGATGCTCCCCATAGTAAAATTGTTATTGTCGCAAATATCAACCACATATCCTCATCCCCCATATTTTTATAAGACTATTAAATTATATTGTCAAAACATACAAGTGTCAAATCCATTTTAAAATACGACATTAACTACAAATTATTTCCACAAAAACTTCTCCAAGATATGTAGTAAAATAGAACATTTTGGTGTTTAGTACATATATATGAGTTTTCTAAAAACAAAAATAACTTCAATTTTAATCTTGAAGTTATTTTAATGTTTTATTACCAAGTTTTTCTTTGATTATTTTTTCTTTTTTTTCTGCAGTCTGGACATCTTACTGGTTCGTTTTCAAATCCTTTTTCTGCATAAAAAGCTTGTTCTCCTTCTGTAAAAATAAACTCTTTGTTACAGTCTTTACAAATGATTGTTTTGTCACTCATTACAGTTTTCCTCCTTTTCTTAATATTTGAATTATATTTGTAGATAATCTACTTTCAAAAAAGAGTAAAACCGTCTAAAAATTAAATTCTTTTGTATTATACTATAGTTGTATTACAATGTACAGCTTTTTTTTAATTCTATTTTACTTTTGCAATTTTATTTATAATTTTAAATTTCTTATTTTTCTTATAAACATTGTTATATTATACTATTTAACTATATATTGATTTATTTCCTTATAAATATCTTGAGTTTTAGCTTGAATTTTATGGTTATCTGCATATGAGTAACAATCATTTGCAATTTTCGTCATCTTGTTAGCTAAATCATTTGCTTCTTCAATAAATTTTTCGTCTTTCATATGGTTTAATACATCATAGTAATTCTCTCTCATATATTTTATAATACTAAAATATAAATCATAAGTTTCTCCTAGCTCACTTGATATCATATCTTTTGATAATTCATCTTCTAATGAAATATAATCATCTAAAGTTTCTACATAAATATTAATATTGTCATCTAAACTGTAATCTATATTATTCATATCAACTTTATTTATAATATCTGTACATTTTTTTACAATTTCAGTAATTTTATTTATTCCAGCACTAGCCCTATCACAAAATATAATAGTATTCAGTTCTCTTATAATCGTTTTATTTTTTTCAATATTTTTATCATTTATATAAGTATATGCTTCTTTATATTTTCCATCCTTTAAATATTCTACTGCTTTATTTAATTGTATATTAGGCATTATTGCTACTAATATTGTTATAGCAATCACTATAATAACTAAAATTATTCCTACTAATATTTTAATCTTTTTATTCTTCATTTTTTACCTCCATTTTTATTATCTATTTTATATATTCAATATATTTTTCTGGTATATCTAAACTTGTTCCATCCATATATATAATTCTGACACTTTTTAATTTTGCACCTTTTATGCTATGGTTATACCAAGCATTTTCCCAATAATATCCGGTACCATTTGTTCCTTGTCCTTTATTATATGGTCCGTTATCAGCTTGCGCTTGAAAATCAGCATAATCTCTTATTGTACATGTTACAATATCATTTACAGAATTATATGGAACTACTGTAAAATAAGCATATTTTATTACTTTATCTGATAAATTTTTCCAATTGATATATAAATCTACTCCACCTGCTGAATTTGGAGTAGCAGTCCATACTCTTGTTACTTTAATAGATGATTTTATTTCTTCTACTTTCTGTTTTTCTTTTTCTTCTTTTTCTTTATTTTGCTTTAACTTACTAATTTCCGACAATAATTTTGAGATTTCTTCATCTTCCTTATAAAAATCTTTAATTTCTTCTATAACTTTTATAGCTTCAGAATAATTATTTTCTCCTTTTAACTTATTTACTTGTTCTAAAATTATTTTTTTCAATTCACTCTTAGTTGCTGTTATTTCTTCTGTTAAATCAGCATAATTATTATTTAATTCTATATATATTGGTAATGCCTTTTTATAATCTTTTTCTTCACAATATTTTTCAGCTTCCTCATATTTTTCTTTTTGATGTTTTTTCACATCTTTCCCCCTCCTTTTATTATTTTTCTACACTATATCACAAATTTTTATTCTTGTACACATTTAAGTACACTTATTTTAAATTACTTTTTGTACATAATAATAACAGGTGATAAAAATGAACAAATTAAAAATAGAAAAAGCTAAAAAAGGCAACGATACTATTACAAGAACTATAAGAATAAGTGGTAAAACTTTTGATAAAATAATTGAATTAGCTGAAAAAAACGAATTAAGTTTTAATAGTGTTATTAATCAAATTATTGAATATGGATTAGAAAACTTAGAGGAATAATTTTACTTCTATTAGTTTCTACGCTAATATATAAGTAGCTTAAGCAAATGTGTCTTTAATCGTATGAAGTCAATTTGCTATCAGTATGTGTACTGCAATTGCACATACTATTTTTTTGCCTAAAAAACAGAGCAGATCACAGCTTCTACTCAGTTTCGACTATGTATTGTATACAACCTAGTCTTCATCCTTTTCTTGTTTTGCTTTCATAGCTTCTTCTTTTTGTTGATAAGTTATTACTTGTACAATAAATTCATCTACATCATAATCGATTTGTTCCGCCATCAAAAAAACCTTCCTTCTTCAAAAATTCATGTTATAAATATTCAAAACATGAACCAATGAATAAGAAAAGTTTATTGTTTTTTGACTATTTCATTTATTGGTTTAGTAGCGGACTTTTTACTAAATCTATATGTATTTTCCTATCCTTTATAGGTTTAGTGGCTATTTTTTTCAATCTTGTATCTCTTCCGCTTCTAAGGTTTGCTAAAATCTTATGCAGACTTTAATTCAAGTCTTAGCTTATCTGCAATCATTGCAATAAATTCTGAATTTGTTGGCTTTCCTTTTATTGCAGATACTGTATATCCAAATATATTTTCTACTTCATCTGCTTTTCCTCTGCTCCATGCCACTTCTATAGCATGACGAATTGCACGTTCTACTCTACTTGGTGTTGTGTGGAATTTTTTTGCTATATCGGGATATAATTGTTTTGTTATTTGATTTATTACTTCTATATCATTTACTACCATCATAATTGCTTCTCTTAAATATTGATATCCTTTTATATGTGCTGGTACACCTACTTCATGTATTAAATTTGTTACTAATGCTTCTAGGTTTCTTTCATCTTTTTTATTTTCTGGAGATATGTCTATGTATTGTGGTTTATTTTCTCTTGCTATAAAACTATTGTTTTGACAGGGTTGGTAATATTTTAAGTCTCGTATTCTCTTCATTAATAATTCTATATCAAATGGTTTTACAACATAGTATTGAGCACCCAATGATATAGCTTGTTGAGTAATCTTATCTTGTCCTACTGCTGATAACATTATACTTATTGGTTTTTTAGTCATTGGAGTTTCATTAAGTTTTTCTAAAACACCAATTCCATCTAAATGTGGCATTATTACATCTAACAATAAGATATCTGGATGTGTTCCTTTTATAATTTCAAAAGCTTCATTTCCATCTTTTGCTACTCCTACAACTTCGATATCATCCATGTTCTCCAAATGCGCTGATAAAGTCCTAGTAAAATCAATGTTATCATCCGCAATTAATATAGTAATTTTCTCTTTCAATTCTCTTCCCCCTACTGTTAAAATTTGTAAATTTTTTACAATTCAAATTATATTATCTTTTCCTATTTTTTGCAAGACTTTTTGGAAAAATTTTCAAGTAAAAATGGAAGATATTGTATTTTGTTTGAAAATATCATTATTTAATATTAAATAAATTTTTCTTGTATAATTTTATAGCTTAAATAGTCAAAATTTAAGTTTTCTTTTTCCCTAAACAACAATTGACTTGCTTTTTTCATCTCTAATTTCGCTATAATATTTTCCAAATATTCTACTTCTTTTATATTTATTTCATGCACTTTACAAAAATATTTTAACTTTTCAAAGTCCTTATATTCTATTTCTATACTAGCTTCATAGCCTTCTTGCTTTAATATTATTCTACTTTTATGTATTACATCTTGTGTAGCTTGAGAGTAAGCCCTTACTAGTCCTCCTGTGCCAAGTAATATTCCTCCAAAATATCTCGTTACTACCACTAAGACATTACATAATTCCTCTTTCTTTAGTATATTTAACATTGGAGATCCAGCTGTACCAGAAGGCTCTCCATCATCACTACTTCTATCTATTATACTCTTATTGCTATCTATTACTCTATATGCATAGCAATTATGTCTTGCATCATAATATTTCTTTCGTATCTCTTCTAATTTTGCTTCAGCCTCTTCTACTTTATCAATATACATTATATTAGCTATAAATTTTGACTTTTTTTCTAAAATCTCACTTGTTTCTTCATTCTCTATAGTATTATAACTTTTCATTTACTCTCCTCGCATAATTAACATATAATCCATAATATATCTTTTACATTAATTCCTTATAGAAGTGATTTTTATAACCCTGCTGTATATCCTGTTGAATATGCTATTTGTAGATTAAATCCACCTGTATATGCATCTACATCGATAATTTCTCCTGCAAAATATAGTCCATTTATTATTTTAGACTCCATTGTTTTTGGATTTATCTCTTTAGTACTAATACCACCTCTTGTTACTATTGCCTCTTCTATTGGTCTAACTCCACTTATTGTAATTTCAAAGCATTTTATTGTATCAACTAATTTTTCTCTTTCTTTTTTCGTTATCTCATTTATTCTTTTTTCATTTGGTATTTTTGTAATTTCTATAATAGGTTCTATCATTTTCTTTGGTAATAGGTCATATAAAGCATTAATAATTTGTTTATTCTTATATTTCTCAAAATCTCTAAGTAATCTTAAATTTAATTTTTCTTTACTTAATGCTGGTTTTAAATCTATTTGTAACTTTATTTTCTCTTTTGCTAATAATTCATCAATATTCTTATATCTTAACAAATGCGCTGAAGAACTTAAAATTGTTGGACCAGACACTCCAAAATGTGTAAATAATAACTCTCCAAAATCTTCATATATTGTTTTATTATTTTCTGCATTTACTATCTTCATAGATATATTCCTTAAAGATAACCCCTGCATTTGTTTACATATTTCTAAATCTTTATTTTTAGCTGTTAATGGAATTAAAGAACCTTTTATCTTAGTTATAGTATGTCCAAGAGCTTTTGCAATATTGTATCCGTCACCTGTAGATCCAGTAAGTGGGTAACTTTTTCCTCCTGTTGCTAATACTACTTTTTCAGCATTTATTTCTTTTAATTGATTCTTATTCCTATCCAAATAAATTACTTTTTCTACTCTGTTATCCTCTACTTTTATTTCTTTTACTTCACTTTCGGTAAACACTTTTACATTGTTTCTTTTCATTTCATTTTCTAGTGCTTTTAATACATCCAATGACTTATCAGAACATGGAAATATCCTATTTCCTCTTTCTTCTTTTACATTTACATTATTTTCTTTTAACAAATTAATTATATCGTCATTGGTAAAATTTTTAAATGCACTATATAAAAACTTGCCATTTTCCGGAATATTTTCTATAAATTTATCCATTGGTAAGCTACTTGTTATATTGCATCTGCCTTTACCTGTTATTAATAACTTTTTTCCACATAATTTCATTTTTTCTAATAATATTACATCATTACCTTGTTTTGCTGAAGTTATTGCTGAAATCATTCCAGCTGGTCCTCCACCTATTACTATTACTTTCATACTATCCATCTTTCCTATTTAATTTTTAATAAATTATCTATTGCTTTTAATACTCCTATTTTTCCATATTGATATGTTAAACCTCCTTGTTGAAATGCAATATATGGAGGTCTTATTGGTCCATCGCAAGATAATTCTATTGAAGATCCTTGTGTAAAAGCTCCTGCTGCCATAATTATTTTATCTGTATATCCAGGCATTTCCCATGGCTCAGCTACAGAATTAGAATCTACTGGTGAACCTTTTTGTATTCCTTGGCAATATTTTATAAGGTCTTCTGCATTCCCAAATTCTATATTTTGTACTATGTCTGCTCTTTCTTCAAAATATCTTGGCTCTGCTTTATATCCAAGCTCCTCTATTATTTTACTAGTTAATATAGCTGTTTTTAAACTACTTGCAACAACACTTGGTGCAAAAAATAAACCTTCTAAAAATTGTTTGTTTGCTCCTAAAGAAGGTCCTACTTCCTTTCCCTCTCCTGGAGCAGTTAGCCTTTCTGCAACTAGCTTAATTAATTTTTCTTTTCCTACTACATATGCACCATTTGTCGCTATTCCTGCACCTAAATTTTTTATAAGTGAACCTACTGCAATATCTGCACCAACTTCTATTGGTTCTTTTTCTCCTGTAAATTCACAATAACAATTATCTACCATTATTATTACATCTTTGTCTACTTCTCTTATTGCTTTTACTACTTTTTCTAGTTTTTCTATATTAATCGTCTTTCTTGTTGAATATCCCTTTGATCTTTGAATCTCTATAAGTTTTATTTTCTTTTTCTCTAGAGTTTCTTGTATTTTTTCATAATTAAAATCATTATCTATTAAATCTATTTCTTCATAATTTATTCCAAATGCTTTTAAAGAACTTTCATTTTCTTTTATTCCTATAACTTCATGTAATGTATCATATGGTGTTCCAGTAATACTTAATAATGTATCATTTGGTCTTAATAGTCCAAATAACGTTACTGTTAAAGCATGTGTACCAGAAATAAATTGGTTTCTAACCAAACTATCTTCCGCTTTAAAAATTTGTGAATATATTTTTTCTATAGTATCTCTTCCTATGTCACTATATCCATATCCTGTGGTAGTTCCAAAATGTATTTCTGATAAGTTGTTATCTTGAAATGCTTTTAAGACTTTTATACTATTTATTTCACATACTCTATCAACTTTATTAAATTCATCCTTTAATTCATTTTCTGCCTTCTTAGCTAATAATTCTACTCTTTCTGATATTCCTAATTGTTGGTACATTTTTTATTCCCTCTTTCTTAAATTTGATAATAGGGCGACTCTTCGCCCTATTATCTTTTGTAATTTTTATTATTCATTTATATCATCTGTAAAGTACTCTGTTTCGTATCCAGAAATAACTTTATAGTATTTTCCTATAAAATAAGGTTCGCCATTTTGCTCTGGAATTTTATAAGTAGGCTCAAGAATTATATTTGCTTTTCCATCTATAACTCCCCATTTTCCATATTTCTTTATTCCAGCAAATCCTAATTCGTTTACTTCTGTAACTTTATCATATTGGTAATCTACTACAACATTATTATCTTTATCTACAAATCCCCATTTTCCTTCCCTTTCAGAAGCAAAAATATTATTATCAAATATTTCGAAATTTGTTTTTAAAGTTCCATCGTTGCTAACATATGTTGTCTGATTACTTGAGTAAACTTTTATATATTCATCATTTATTTCCAATTTTCCATTTTCCATTGAAACTATATTTTTCATGTCTTTACTGTACAGTTCTAATACATTTCCAATCATTGCTTGAACAATATCGTTTTTGTCTAACTTTTGTATTACTTCATATTTTATAGGTAGTATTTCCTCACCTTTTTCATTTATTATTCCAGATTTTCCTGTTTCTCCACCTACAATAAAATAATTATCATATAAATATTGTATATAATTATATTTATTTTCTATTAAAATATCTCCTTCTTTATTAATTACACCATATTTATCATTTTTATCAACAGTTACACTATAATTTTCATTTTCTGTCTTTAATATGTTTGTATATGCTAAATTGTCTTTTTGTGTTCCTGCTAAATCAAAGATTACTTGTTTTCCATCTTTAACAGCTATTATATAGTTGCCTGGAATTCTAATTTGCTCGTAATCTACACTTAAAATTTGTTTTCCATTTAAATCTGTTACACCATATTTATTATCTTTTTGTAAAATTAATAATTTGCTGTCTTCACTATAATTTATTGATTGGTAGTTGTTATCTAATAGTATTTTATTATTTTTATATAATTGTCTTTTTCCATCTTTCTCTGCTAACAAATATATATTCTCATCATCTTTTATATCATTCATTCTATATATTTTATCAAATTCAACATCTAAAATTTGTTCACGCTTATTGCTTATATATCCATATTGCATTTTGCCTTGTTCATTATTTATTCCTACAATATAGCCATCTAGTTCATATTTTTTTTCTTCACTATAATAATTATCGCCTGTTATATAATCATATTTAAAGTCTAATAATTTACCACCATTTATATTTAGCACACCATATTTCCCTTGTTTTTTTGCTATTAATTCTCCTTCTCTATATGGCATGTTTTTTATTTCTTCATACATTGGTTTTATTATGCTTTTACCTTCGAAATTTATAATTCCATATTTTCCATCTTTTTGATATTGCAATACTGTTTTTTCGTAAGGAATACTACTTACAATTTCTTTTATATCTATTGTGTTTATGTTTTCGTAATTTGTTAAGATCTCTTCATTTTTTTCATTTAATACTTTTGTTTTATACTCTCCTGAAGTAGCATTATAGTCATATACACATATAAATATTGGTTCTTTAGGATTTGGCAATTTTATTGTATTGTATTTAGGCTCTATAATTATTTTTCCCGTTTTGTCTATAATACCAGACTTTCCATTGCTCATTATTTTATAGTAATTTATGTCTTCACTTGCTATTTTTTCTACTTCGTAATTCTCTTTACTTTTGTTTAGCGCTACTATTATTCCTACTATTGCAACAATTATTATAATTGCTATTATTACAATTGCGCTTATTTGTTTTAATTTTTTATTATCTTTTTTCTCTTGAAATTTCATTACAAATATCCTCCTATTTGAATATTTCCCATCTTTTGTTTTTATAGTCAAGTTCTACATAATTATATAGTTTTGGGCAATATCTGTCAATGAAATTTACCTATCTATTTTAAAGCTAACTGTAGGTTAGCAAACATATGTCATATTTTTAAAAAATATATCCTTTTGACACTCTATATTTTCAAAGTTATAATTCTATATATTTTTTACATTCCTGTTTTTGGTAATTTCTTTATAGCATTTTTTACTTCTAAATTGTTCTCTGTTATTTCTATATTTGGAATTTCTTCTTTTGTATTCTTTATTGTAATTGTTAATTCTTCGTTAAATTTAGGCGTTATTTCGATATAACCATTATATAAAATATATCCTGTTGGGGCTTGTATTTCCTTTATATAATATGTACCTGGTAATACATTTTCTAGTATTGCTTCTCCTCGTTCATTTGTTTTAATTTCCGAAATAACAACTTTCTTGTCTTTATCTAATAATTGGAATATTGCATTTTCTAAAGCTTTTTTTCCTGTTTCGTCTTTTTTTACTATTTTTATTTTTGTTTTATTTTTTTCATAGTAAACCATTTTTTCTCCAGAACCATTTTCGTAAGTAATACCTGTTATTGCATAATCTTGATTATTAGTATTTGAAGCTCTTCCTATAAAGATTGGCTTTGTTTCTACATTTCCAAAAGCTTTTATTTTCATATTTCCACCATCACTTAGCTCGTTTATCGGCATTGTTACTCTAAATTTTTCGTTAGATTTAAACTCTTGTCTTGGTGTATCGTTTAAATCTGTAATTATTGTACCTTCTGTTACTTTTTCTTTTACTACATTATATGTATTCATTGGACCATCTGGTTTAATATAAAAATCTTTGCTTATACATCCTGGCATATTAGCATTTTCTTTCCATTCTGTGCTTTCTTCTACTATATTTAAATTTGATGATATTTGTGTATTCTCTCCATCATTTACTTTTAATAAAATATTATTTAAGGCATTCCATGTTCTAGTCCCTGCTTCTCCTATAGGTGAAAAATCGTTTATTGTATAATTATATAAAACTGAATATACAGCCATCTTAGTTGCCATAAAGGCTTCTCCTACTGTATTGCATCCCATTTCTTCTGGTGTTTTATATGGATATCCATTTGTTATCGCTTTCCATATGTATACATTTTTTATAATGCCATCTAATGTTACATCATAACTGATATTGTCATCTACACCTGCTTTGTTTTTGTCTAAACAATATGCAGGATATTCTTTACCATTTTGGTTATATACAACAATATATGTTTTTACTACAGTATCTCCCTTTTTTAATAATCTACCACAATCTCCTTTGGAATATAAATCTTTTTTATCTATATTAGCAAATGTTTTTATTGTAACTATATTTAATATACATGTTACAATAGTAAATACAATTATAAGTTTTGTAATTAATCTTTTCATTCATTATCTCCTTTACATTTTATTGCCTGTACATATCTTCTATATTCTGGCTTATTTTCTAAACATGTTATTAATGTTAATTTATCTTGTTTACTCTCTTGTAATTTACTCCAGTCCGTATCTTTTATAATTCCAATTTCATTTACAGTGTATTTACTTATCTCTCCATTATAAGTGTATATTATTAAATCTCCTTTTGATAATAATTTTAAATTATTAAAATAATTAACTTCATATCCCCTATTATGTGCTGCAAGCCCAATATTCCCATTACTCTTAGGTGTTTCTTCAAAATGACCTACATATTTGTTCATAATATTCATGCTTGTTCCTTCTGCTATAGGCGCTATTAAATTAATTTTAGGAATTTCTATTTGCCAATTTTCTTTATTTTCTGCGTATTCTTTCTCTTGCAAAATATTATTATTTGGCATTACTAGTTCTATATTTACATTGTCTGGAATAATTTTTTCTAAAGAATTTTCAAAAAATTGATTTTGTTTAATAAAAAATTTTTGATTTAAAAAAATAAAAATTAATACTGAAATTATAAAAGAAATTAAGATTATATTTTTACGACTAAAATTACATATGGCTACCACCACCTATTTGAAAAAAACTAAATGAATAAAATTGCAATTTTTATTATATTACATTATTTTATCTACTTTGTAAAGTTTTTTCGTAGGACATTATTCGACATTTTTACAGGATAACTCTTACATACTACAAAAAAGCTCTTATTAATATTTTATATTAATAAGAGCTTTTTACTATTTTTCTATATCTAAATCAAAATAAAATTCTACTCCTGTGTCTTTATTTCTTACACCAAAGTCATTATTATAATTATTCATTATTGCCTTTACTAATGACAATCCTATTCCTGTTCCGCCATCAGCTCTGTTTCTAGAAGAATCTATTTTATAGAAACGTTTCCATATTCTTTGTAAGTTTTCTTCTTCTATATTATCTCCTGTATTAAAAATAGAAATTCTAACTTTATTCTTCTTCTTTCTTTTTTCAACTGTCACTTTTATATATTTCTCATTAAATATTTCTTTTGCATGTTTTATTGCATTCGTAAAATAATTTGTCACCACTTGCTCTATATAAAATTCGTCTGCATATACCATAACTTCATTAGGCATTTCTATTTTTACATCTATATTATTTTCTTCTAACATTACTTTAGATTTTCTTATAACTTCTTGAATTAATTCTGTAATGTTAAAATTTGCATTTTGGAACTCTCTCTTTCCATATTCCAGTTTCATAAGTTCTAACAATTGTTTTACTAACTTATCCATCTTATTTGCTTCATCCAATATAACATTTGCATAAAATTGTCTATTCTCTTCATCTGAATTAACATTTTCTACTAAACCTTCTGCATATCCTTGGATTAAAGCTATTGGTGTTTTTAATTCGTGAGAAACATCTGATATAAATTGAGTTCTCATTTCTTCTATTTTAGACTTTTCTTCTATATCTTTTTCCAATTCTACATTAGAATTTCTTAATTGTTGTATTGTTCCTTCAAGTTTATCTGACATAATATTAATATTTTTTCCTAAGTCGTCTATTTCGTCATCTACATCTTTTGGATGGAATTTTTTACTAAAGTCAAGCCTTGCCATTTTTTCTGCTATTTCATTTAACTCTTGAATAGGCTCTGTAAATCTCTTAGAAATAAATGTAATTATTATTGCTGCAATTATTAATGTAATACCTCCTATTAAGTATAAAAACGTATTCGAAATTTTTACACTTTCTTGAATTGAAGATATTGGCATTCTTATGTATAAGTTGTAATTATTATCTAATGTACCAGATAATAGCATGTATGTAATATTATTAGATGGATCCTTTATCTTTTTTATATTAACATTTTTATTTATATATATAACATTTTTATTTCCATCACTTCTTAAGGCATTCATTTCATTTATTGTCTGAATAAAATTTTCATTAGAAGTATATAAATTTATTCCATCTTGTGTTTCTAAAATAATATCATAGTTATTTTTTATTGCATAATTTGATAAAATATTGGTTATTACTTTTTCGGATTGATTCATATTATAGTATTTGTTTACTTCGTCATATATGTCTACAAGAGCTCCTTGCTTTGTATACAAATAAAATGATTCTAAAACTATATTATTTAATATTATTAAGAATAATATTATTACTGCAACAGATATTGCAAGGGTTATAAATAATTTGAATCGTATAGAATTATATTTTTTATTTACTTTTTTCACTACTTAACCTCGAATTTATATCCAACGCCACGCATTGTTTCGATATATTTTCCTTTTTTTCCTAGCTTATGCCTAATTTTTTTAATATGACTATCTATCGTTCTAGAATCGCCATAATAGTCATAATTCCATACATTGTTTAATATTTTATCTCTTGATAATGCAATATTTTCGTTATCTATTAAATATTTTAACAGTTCATATTCTCTTAAACTTAATTCTATTTGTTTTCCATCTACTTTTACAGTTCTTCCATCTGGATCTATAATAATTCCACCATAATCTTTAAATTTATCTTTTTCTTTCTTCGTTCTTTTTAATATTGCTTCTACTCTTGCCACTAATATTTTTGGACTAAATGGTTTAGAAATATACTCATCTACCCCAAGTTCAAATCCAAATAATTCATCTTGTTCTTCTCCTCTAGCTGTAAGCATTATAATTGGTATTTGTGATATTTGTCTTATCTGCCTTAAAACAGACCATCCATCCAATTTTGGCATCATAACATCTAATAATATTAAGTTTATTTTATTTTGATTTTCTTCGAATATTTCTAATGCTTTTTCACCATCTTCTGCTTCTAAAATTTCGTAACCTTTTTGAGCCAAAAAATCTTTAATTAGTTTTCTCATTCTTGATTCGTCATCTACTACTAAAATTTTTTCACTACCCATATGTTTTCGCTCCTTTTATATAACTATTATACATTATAATTAGTTTTTTTGTCCAGATTGTGAAAAGATTTAAAATATTTGCTCATTTCTTTATATTTAATGTTTTCTTTTATAATCAAATACCACATAAGTACTACTATAAAAATAATTGCTATATTTTTCGTATAGATTAAACCTATACTAGCTAATGCTGTAAGAATACTCATAATTATGTTGTTAATCGAATTAGTTATTTTATATGACTCCAAATTACTGTAAAAAATCCTTAATATTCTATTTAGTATTTGTCCTCCATCTAATGGATATATTGGTAATAAATTAAATATTGCAATCACTATATTTATGTATACTAATTCTGCTTTGTTTATGATTACGAATAATCCTGCAATTGCTATATTAGAAATAGGTCCCATTAATAATATAATTATTTTTTTTATATTATTTATATTAGATTTTTTTATTTTTGTATTGTATTCTTCTGCTCTTTCTTTAAGTCCTATAGAAACACCTAATGGCATAATTTTTAAGCTTTTTACTTTATATCCTAATATTAATCCTGCTACAAGATGAAAGCATTCATGTATAATTACGAATATCATAAATAATATGTACATATCAAATTGATTAACTATAAAAAAAATTAATCCTACTAAAAATATTTTTATATCTATTTTAAATTCCATTACTCACCCTTTCTAATCAATTTATTATTTTTAAAAATTCAAAATCAAATCTGGATTTACATACCTATCATTTTTTCTTATTTCAAAATGTAAATGTGGGCCTGTAACATTTCCTGTAGCTCCTACTTCTGCAATAGGTTGATTTTGCTTTACATATTCACCTTCTTTTACATATAGTTTATTGCAATGTGCATAATAAATTGCTATGTCATCTTTTTCTATTCTTAAATGATTTCCATAATCACCCTCACCAGAAGCTATTTTGACCACTCCATCTAAACTTGCATATATAACTGTACCTGTATTTGCTGCTAAATCTATTCCTGTATGATTCTTTGGTACACTTGCTGTTGTTGGATTTCTATATCCAAATCTTGATGTAACTGTTCCTATAATTGGTTTTGATATATTATATTTATTTTTTATTTCGTTGGCATCTATTTCCATTTGCGACAAATTGGTTTCTATCTTTTCTTCTGTTCCTCCACCTATATTTGTATTATTTTCTACTGTTTCATTCAAATTAACTTCATTGGTTAGTTCATTTGCTATAATATTTTCAATTTTGTTTTCACTTTCTTTTGAAAAGATATTGTTTGTATTAAGCCAATTTACACAATATTTATATATTTCATTAAAATTAACATCGTATTCCATAACTTGCTTTGCTTTACTAAGCATATCTTTTGAAAATAAATTCTCTGCATTTTGAAAAAAATAAAAAATGCAATATATACTTAAACATACTAACATTTGGATTATAACTTTTTTTATAATTCTGCTTTTTAATTTTGAATGTTCTTTTTCTTTTACTTCTCGTACATTTCCTTTATTTCTATATATTTCTTCTGCCCTTTTTATTCTCTCTTCTGTAGTTAGTACTCTTTCCATAAAAAACACCTCTTCCTTAGTAATATATTTGTAAAATATATTCACAGGTTGAGGTTTTTATGTTTAAAATATAAAATTTAATACACAAGTTATTGCCAATATGCAAAATACTATAAAACTTGTTTTCTTCAGTTTGTTATATTTTTTTATAATCGCATTATATCGTTTTTTATCTTCGTAATTGTTTATATTTTTTAAATAATCATGTATTACTGTTTCAGCCTCTTTTACAACATATCCATCTTCAGGCTTATTTTTAATATCATTTGCTTTTAATTTTTTTATAACTTCTTTCTCTTTATTTTTTATTTCTGGTTTTAATATAACCCATGCTTCATCTACAATATTTGAAGGCAAGTTTCTTAATACTATCATATTTTTCATTTCCATATGTAACACCTCTAAATTTATAATTTATAATAATGATTTACAAATTTAGAAATTTTATACTTTCTAATATTATATTAGAAATATTTTTTGAAAATTTTAGTATTAATTTATAATCTGTATTTTTTAAATTATAATAATTCTTAATACAATTTTTTTCATCTTTTCCTACTATTGCTTTTATACAAATATTTCCAACTTCCATAGATTTCTTCTTTAATGCACTACCTGCTACTAATCCTTTTTTTAATATAAAAACATTTCCTGGTTCTATACTATTTGATAAGGCTGAATCTATACTAATAACATATGGTTTTTCATACTGTTTTTCTACGTATTTTAATGTTTGATTTATATTTTTAGAATTAATATTATGACTTAAGTTTCCCAACACTTTTATATTTTCATCTTTTAAATTTCTATATAAAATTTCACCAATTATAGGGCCTAAGCTATCGCCTACCATTTTATTACTACCAATACAAACAAAAATTAAATTAGAATATCTTTTTTTATTTATCTTTTCTATAATTTTATTTAGTTCTAAATTAAAATTAGCATATACTAAGTTACTAGAATACATTGTATCCCTCCATAACCACAGTATATGCTTTTTTTCATAGTATATTCACTTAAGTTTTACATAACTATTTTTTTGTTTTGGCAATTATTATATTTATATCTTTAGAATTATAATATTTCTTAAATAAATCTTGTGAATAACCAGCAACTTCATTTGTTAAAAAAACTGTTTTATAATCTTTATCTATTAGTTTATTTAAAACTTTATCCACATCCTCTAAATCTTCTAATTCTATACCATTCATACCAATGTTTTTAAAAAACTTAAAACTATTATTATCATGAATTGACTTTATATATGATATTTTAATAATAATCACCTAATTATATTATAACCATATTATTATTTTTTATTTACTAAATTAATTAATTCTTCTTTAGAAAATAAATACTTTTTATTACAGAAATGGCATATTATCTCTGCTTTTCCATCTTCTTCTATAATTTTATTTAATTCATTTTTTTCTAATGCCAACAATGCTCTTTCTATTTTTTCTTTGCTACAGTCACATTCATATTTTGGCTTAATATCGTTTTTTATAACTTTTATATTTTTATCACCTGTTATTTTTTTTGCAATTTCTATTAATGATAAATCATTTTCTAACATTTTAGAAATTGCTCCAGATTTATATATATTTTCTTCCAATTTGGTTATATCCTCTTCTGTAGCATCTGGCATAGCTGTTACCAAGTATCCTCCTGCATTTTTAACACCATTCTTATCTACTAAAACTCCCAATGCAACTGCAGATCTTGTTTGTTCTGACTCTGTAAAATATCTGGCAAAGTCCTCTGCAATTTCTCCAGATGAAATTGGTATTACACCAATGTAAGGCTCTTTTAATCCAATATCTTTTATTACATTTACATATCCATTAAATCCTACAACACCACCCACATCTAGTTTTCCAAATTCATTTAATGGTGCATCAACTTGTGGGTTATCCACTACTCCTTTTATTTTTAAATTATTATTCACAACAGCAACCATTTTACCTATTGGACCATCACCTTTTACTTGTAATGTAATGCTGTCTTTTGCAGATTTTAAATCTGTTCCCATTATTATTCCCATTGTTAATAATCTTCCTAATGCTGCTGTTGCAACTGGACTTAAATCGTGCGTTTTTCTTGCAGATTCTATTAAATTTGTAGTATCTGCACAAGTTATAGCAATTCTTCCATTATATGCTAAAAATTTTATTATATTATCTTCCATTTCCTATCCTTCCTATTTGGGATTGTAGACCTTCTCTTAAAATCCCGTTTCTATATTTTCAAAAAATGTATTATGTCTTCTAATAAGAAAATCTGCTTACAACTTTATAAAGTTCAGCAGATTATTATAATTCTTATTGCTTTTCAAACATATCTTTTCCTACTCCACAAAGTGGGCAAACCCAATCTTCTGGTATATCTTCAAAAGCTGTTCCTGGAGCTATTCCAGAATCTGGATCTCCTTTTTCTGGATCATATACATATCCACAAGCTAAACAAACATACATCTTTATCACCTCTCTATTTTTTTTATAATTATATTATGAATATCTTATTTTAGCAATATTTAAACTTATTTTTCTTCGTATGGTGTAAACATATCTTTTCTTTCACCACAAACTGGGCATTTCCATTCTTCTGGTAAGTCATAAAATTCTGTATTTGGTCCGATTCCCGCTGTTTCATTTCCTACTTTTGGATTATAAATATACTTACAGTTAGAACATTCATACATACTTCCTTCATCTCCACGTAAATTTGAAAAACTTCTATATCCTAATGCAATAACTGCAATTACCATAAAAGCAAAGGAAATAGCCTTAATTATTCCACTTTCAAATAATATTACAGCAAACATACCAAATGTTGCACTTATTCCATATAAAATGTAAACTGCCTGTTTTTGTGAAAAACCTTTTCTTACTATTTTATGGTGTAAATGGCCTTTATCAGCTTGAAATATAGCCTTTAATGATTTTCCTTTATAAATCCTTCTTAAGATTGCACATAATGTATCAAAAATTGGTAGGCCAAGCACTATTACTGGTAATATAATTACAACTGCTGTGTATGTTTTTGCCACGCCTAAAATTGAAACAACTGACAATGTAAATCCTAAAAAGTTGGAACCAGTATCTCCTATAAATGTTTTAGCTGGATTAAAATTAAATGGTAAAAATCCACATAACGCTCCTGCTAGGGCTGTTATCATTATTATAGCTATTAATGGTGAATTATTTAATGAAAATATTATTAATAATGATATACACGAAATCATCGTTATTCCTGAAGACAATCCATCTAATCCATCCATTAAATTTATAGCATTAGTAATTACAATTATCCAAATTACTGTTAATATCATAGAAACTATCTCGTTAACTACAGCAGATTCAAATAAAGGTACTACTTCTATAATTCTTATTCCAGATAGTACTACTGCAACAGCTGCTAAAAGTTGCCCTGAAAGTTTTGCTAAAGGTCTTATAGTTTTTACGTCATCTATAAAACAAGTTATTCCTAAAATTAATACACCTATAAAAAATCCCAGTACTTTTTTGCCATATTGCTCTATGCCAAATAAATTTATTCTAGCTGAATCTTCTATTGATAATGTTATTACTAAATATATAAAAGAAACTACAAATCCTGCAATAACAGCAACTCCACCTAATTTTGGTATAGGTTTATGATGCATTCTTCTATTATCTTTTGGTACATCTACTGCACCTACTTTTTTTGCTAATTTTATAGAATATGGTGTCATCATAAAAGCTGTTATAAATGCTAACAAAAAGGCAATTGCTATATCTCCCCACATGTTTAACACCTCTATTTCATATTTTCATTTTCTATTTTTTCTAGCATGTCTAATCTTTCTTTATATCTTCCACCTTTAAATTCTGTTTCTAGCCATGCATTTATCATTTCTATTGCATCTTCTACTTTGGTGTTGTCACCAGATAATGTTAATAAATTTATATCATCATCTGCTTTAGCAGATTTTGCATATTCTACGCTAGTTACACTTGCTGCTCTTACACCTTTAAATTTATTAGCCACAACTGTCATCCCATAACCAGATCTACATATTAATATTCCTTTATCTGCAATTTTATCTACCATTGCTTGTGCAACTTTTTTTGCATAAATTGGATAATCAGTTCTTTCTTCTGAATCTGTACCAAAGTCTTTAAATTTAATACCTTGCTTATCAAAATATTTTTTTATTTCTTCTTTTAATTTATATCCCCCATGATCTGCTCCTATAGCAATCATATTAAGACCTCCTTTTTTATTCTTTTTTACTATATCACATGATTTTTTAGAATACAACATTTTATGGTAAATTGTATATTTTTTACTAAAATACTTGCTAATTTTAGCATTTCATGGTAAAATATTAAGCGCGTATATTAAGATGATTATATACTTAATATATTAGTTAAAAAATTAACAAGGAGGTGTTTTGGATGCCAAATATAAAATCAGCTAAAAAAAGAGTTGAAGTTATCAAGAAAAAAACTATGAGAAATAATAGCATAAGATCTGGATACAAAACAGCTATAAAAAAAGCAGAAGCTGCTATAGATTCTAAAAATATGGAAGAAGCTGTAACATTAACTTCTTTTGCTACAAAGAAAATAGATCAAGCTTGTGCTAAAGGTGTTATAGTAAAAAACACTGCAGCTAGAAAAAAATCTCAACTTTCTAAAAAGTTAAATGCTGCAAAAGCTTAATTGCTTATAATTTATAATAAAAATTATGCATAGTTTTTATTTGAAGACTCTATTTTAATAGACGTCTTCTTTTTTATTTTATATAATTAAATGTTAACTCCCCTGGTAATTATTTCATTTGTTTTGAGCGTTCTTTTATGTTATTCTATAATTATTAGAAGATGTTTTTTATAATTAAATTCATTATAAAATCACCATAATTAAGGAAGGAAAGTGATTACAAATGAAATTAAATAATTCAGTCCAAAAGATTGTACATTATGGAATTATATTTTCTTCTTTTATTTTATTATCGTCAATTTTAACATTAACATACTACAATTTCTTTTATTTGCATCCTCTTGTATATAATATTGGCATATTATTATTTCAAGCAGGAACTACATATTTCTTTTGCTTCCTATTTGGAGGTTTTGCCTTTTCTAAAATAAAAGAAGAATTAAAATAACCGGGATTTTAAGGTACGTCCCCAAAATCCCGGTGATGTATTATTTATTTAATTCGTCTTTTAACATTTGGTTTAGCATTTGTGGATTTGCTTTTCCTTTAGTTAGTTTCATTGCTTGTCCTACTAAAAATCCTAATGCTCTATCTTTTCCTGCTTTATAGTCACTTACAGAGTTTGGATTCTCTTCTAATACTTTTAATACAACTTCTTTTATTGCGCCCTCGTCTGAAATTTGTATCCATCCTTTTTCTTTAATAATTTCTTCTGGCTCTGTTGGATTTTCAAATAATTCTTCTATTACCTTTTTTCCAATGCTAGAACTAATTGTTCCTTTATCTATTAATTCTACTAAGTGTCCTAAATGCTCTGCTTTAAATGGTATTTGATCTGGCTCTAATTCCTTTTCGTTTAAAATTCTAGAAATATCAGATATTATCCAGTTATTAACAGCTTTTCTATTTCCACACACTTCGCTTGCATTTTCAAACAAGTCTGATAAATATTTGGAACCTGTTATAATATTTGCATCTTTTTCAGATAAATTGTATTCATTAATATATCTTTCTTTTCTACTTTCTGGAAGTTCTGGCAAATTATCTTTTATATTTTCTATATACTTTTCAGTTAAATTAATTGCAACTAAATCTGGATCTGGAAAATATCTATAATCTTGTGCGTCTTCTTTATCTCTCATAGAAAATGTTTTACCAGATACATCGTCCCATCTTAAAGTTTCTTGTTCTATTTTTCCACCATCTTCTAATACATCAATTTGTCTTTTTACCTCATATTCAATTGCTCTTGTAATTGATTTAAAGGAATTCATATTTTTCATTTCTGTTCTCGTTCCAAATTTTGTATCTCCAACTTTTCTTACAGATACATTTACATCAGCTCTTAAAGAACCTTCTTGCATTTTACAATCTGAAACTTCTATATATTCTAGTATAGATTTTAACTTTTTCAAATATCTATCTGCTTCGCCACTTGAACGCAAATCTGGTTCAGATACTATTTCTATTAATGGAACTCCTGCTCTGTTTAAATCTACTAAACTTCCACCTGCAAATTCATCGTGATTTAACTTACCTGCATCCTCTTCTATATGTATTCTTAAAAGTCTTATTTTCTTTTTATTTCCCTCATCATCTTCTATTTCTATATATCCATTATTACATAATGGTTTATCAAATTGAGATATTTGATATGCCTTTGGTAAGTCTGGATAAAAATAATTTTTTCTATCGTTTTTACTATTTCTTTCTATTTCACAATTTGTTGCAAGACCTGCTTTTACTGCATATTCTACAACTTTTTCATTTAGTACAGGAAGTGTTCCTGGCATTCCCATACAAATTGGGCAAGTATGTGTATTAGGCTCTGCACCAAATGTTGTAGGGCATGAGCAAAAGATTTTTGTTTTTGTAGAAAGTTCTGCATGAACTTCTAGACCTATTACTACTTCATAACCATCTATTACCATTGTTTTCCTCCTTACTACTTTTTAAATTCTGGTTTATATTTTTCTCTAAATTGCACTTTTTGTTCAAAAGTATATGCAGCATTTAATAATGTTTCTTCTGTAAATCTATTTCCTATTAATTGCATACCAATTGGCATTCCTTGTTTATCTACACCACATGGAATAGATATCCCTGGAAGTCCTGCAATATTTACAGAAACTGTACAAATGTCTGACAAATACATTGCAAGTGGATCATTTATTTTAGATCCAATATCAAAAGCAACTGTTGGTGAAGTTGGCGTTAAAATAATATCATAATTATCAAATATACTTTTAAATTCATTCATAACTAATGTACGTACTTGTTGTGCTTTTTTGTAATATGCATCATAATATCCTGAACTTAATACATATGTTCCTAATATTATTCTTCTTTTAACTTCTGGACCAAAGCCTTCTGTTCTAGAATTTCTATATAGTTCCTTTAAATTGTTAAATTCTTTTGCTCTATGACCATATCTAACTCCATCAAATCTACCTAAATTTGAACTAGCTTCTGCACAGGCAATTATATAGTATGAAGCCAAAGCATATTCTGCAATGTTTAAAGAAACTTCTGAAACTTCTGCTCCTAGTTCTTTATATGTTTCTATTGCTTTTTCTAAACTTTCTTTTACTTCTTCATTTATTCCTTCAGCAAATAATTCCTTTGGAACTGCTATTTTTAAACCTTTAACATCATTTTTTAATGCTTTTGTGTAATCAATATTTGGTCTTTCTACAGATGTTGAATCCATTTTGTCTTTGCCTGTAATTATATTAAGAAGCATTGCTGAATCTGTTACATCTTTTGTAATTGGTCCAACTTGGTCTAATGATGACGCAAATGCTACAACACCATATCTTGAAACTAAACCATAAGTTGGTTTTAATCCTACTACACCACAAAAGCTAGCTGGTTGTCTTATAGAACCACCTGTATCTGTTCCTAATGCCCATGGTACCATTCCAGCTGCCACAGCAGCAGCAGATCCACCTGAAGATCCTCCTGGTACTTTATTTAAATTCCATGGATTTTTTGTAACATGAAAATATGAATGCTCTGTTGAACCACCCATAGCAAATTCATCCATATTTAATTTTCCTAAATTTATAAGATTTTCTGAATTTATTTTTTCCATAACTGTTGCATCATATGGTGCAACAAAATCTTCTAGCATTTTTGAAGAACAGGTTGTTTTAACACCTTTTGTACATATATTGTCTTTAATTCCTATTGGAATTCCTGCTAATTTTTCTGTAATTTCTCCATTTGCTATTTTTTTATCTATTTCTTCTGCTTTCTCTAAAGCATCTTTTTCTAGAGTTGTAACAAAAGCTTGTACGTCTTTTTCTTTTTCTTCTATTTTTTCTATATATGCTTTTGTAATTTCATGACTTGTAAGCTCTTTTTTTTCTAATTTTTCTTTAAGCTCATGTACTGTTAATTCTGTAATATTCATATTTGCCTCCTTTATTTATATTTTTGTATCTTCTATATACTCTCTCTTTCTATATCATTTAAAGAAAATACTCTTTTATTTTTTTGTCATTAAAATTCTTATTATTGCGTACATTTATCATTAATACTTTTATATTTAATTTAGTAGTTTAAATACAATTTCTAAAATTGTCCTCTATATCAATTCCTATATTCATAGCTTCACCTTTAGTTTATAACTTTTGGAATTTTGAACATATTTTGTTCTTTACTTGGTGCATTTTGAAGTAAAGCTTCTAAATCTCCAAATTCTTTTACTTCATCTTTTCTAAATTCATTTTTATTTTCATTTGCACCAATTGTAATGTCTAAATTTTTTACATCTACTTTATTTATTATATCTGCAAAATTTAATATCTCTTGTAAATTTTCTAAATATTTATCCATTTCTTCTTCTTTAATATTTAAGTCAGCTAATTTCGCAATGTGTAATAATTCATCTTTACTTACTGTATTTTTACTCATACCTTCATCTCCTTGCGTTTTATATCTTATTTATTATATATTCATTTATTTCTAAAAGTCAAGTTTACCATAATATTTTAAATAAACATTGACAAATTTGCAAATACTATGTAAAATAATTTTATAGGCATTATGGTAAACTATATTAACCCATTACCAAATTCCTATGTAGACAATGACGAGCTCTTGTAAGTTGCTAATAGAGATTAAGGGTCTAGAGGCTGGAAGCCCTTTTAGAAAAACACAATTGAATAACACATTGTTTTTATTTAAATTTAATAAATTAAGAGGAAAACTAATAAACCATGTTTTCAATATAGGGTGGCACCGCGGAAAGTATTTCGTCCCTATCATATTCAATATATGATAGGGATTTTTTGATGCCTATCATATAAATCCACATTCAAAACTTTTATTTTGGATATGTGGTCTATAATTGGAAAGTCCAATATTTAGGAGGTTTATTATGGAAAAGTACAAAACACACTCATGTGGTGACATCACACTAGCAGATGTCGGAAAAAAAGTAAAAATTGCAGGATTTGTGCAAACAATTCGAGATTTAGGAGGTCTAGTATTTTTAGACATACGTGATATGTATGGAATTACACAAGTTGTAACTTCTGCAGAATCTAATATTGTAGATTTTGCATCACATATCCCTATCGAATCTTCTGTATCTGTAGAAGGTATTGTTAGAAAAAGAAATGCAGATACAATAAACGAAAAAATAAAAACTGGTCTTGTAGAAATTTATATTGATGACATCAAAATTTTAGGTAAAAGAACTGCGGATTTACCTTTTGAAGTAAACGCAGATAGCGAAGTTAGAGAAGACTTACGATTAAAGTATCGTTATTTAGATTTAAGAAATGAAAAATTAAAATCTAATATTATTTTACGTAGTAAAGTAATTCAATTTTTAAGAGAAGAAATGATAAAACAAGACTTTTTAGAGATTCAAACACCTATACTTACAAGTTCTTCTCCAGAAGGAGCTCGTGACTACTTAGTTCCTAGCAGAGTTCATAGTGGAAAATTTTATGCACTTCCCCAGGCTCCTCAACAGTTTAAACAATTACTAATGGTTTCTGGTTTTGATAAATATTTTCAAATTGCGCCTTGTTTTAGAGATGAAGATTCTAGAGCCGATCGTACTCCTGGTGAATTTTATCAACTAGATATGGAAATGAGTTATGCTTCACAAGAAGATGTATTTAATGTTATAGAACCTGTTATATACAAAACTTTTTCAAAATTTTCAAATAAAAAAATAGTGGAATATCCATTTCCAAAAATATCTTATAAAGAAGCTATGCTTAAATACGGATCAGACAAACCAGATTTAAGAAACCCTTTAGTTATCATTGATGTTACAGATATTTTTGAAGATGAAAATGTAACATTAAATGCTTTTAAAGGTAAATTGGTAAGGACTATTTCTGCACACAATGTTGCAGATGAGCCAAGAAGCTTTTTTGAGGGTATGACAGATTATGCAATACATGAATGTAAAGCAAAAGGGCTAGCATGGCTTCGTATTTTAGAAGATGGAACATTCCAAGGTCCTATTGCAAAATTTATACCAGATAATTCTAGGTTAAAACTTATTAAAAGAACAAATTCTAAACCTGGTGATTGCCTATTTTTTATTGCAGAATCTCCAAAAATTGTTAACACTTTATCTGGTGAAATTAGAAATGAACTTGGAAAACGTTTAGGGTTAATTGATGATAATATATTCAGTTTTTGTTGGATTGTAGACTTTCCAATGTATGAACTAGATGAACATAATAACATCACTTTTAGCCATAATCCATTTTCTATGCCACAAGGAGGTCTAGAAACTTTATATAACAAATCACCTTTAGATATAACAGCCTATCAATATGATATTGTTTGTAATGGTATAGAACTTTCTTCTGGGGCAGTTAGAAATCATAATATAGAAATTATGATTAAAGCTTTCGAAATTGCTGGATATTCAGAAAAGCAAGTAAAAGAAAAATTTGGAGCTTTATACACAGCTTTTCAATATGGTGCACCTCCACATGCTGGAATAGCACCTGGAATAGATAGAATAATTATGCTTCTTACTGGTGCAAAAAATATTCGAGAAGTTATTGCTTTTCCTTTAAATAGTAAAGCTCAAGATTTAATGATGGATGCTCCTAGTTTTATTTCTAGAGAACAATTAAGAGATATCCACATTAAATTAGACTAGTGATTTGTAGACTATATTTATTATCAAACTGAAATTCAGCTACGCAAAAAATGTGATAGTTTATAACTATCACATTTTTCTTTATGTTTTTATTATAATTCAGTACTATTTTATTTTCCATAGTAGCTGTCTAATAATATTTTCTTTATTTCTGTTACTAATGGTAATCTTGGGTTTGCAGGTGTACATTGGTCTTCAAATGCTCTATCTGCTAGTTCATCTACATTGTCTAAAAATTCTTTTTCATCTACTCCCGCTTCTTTAAATGATGCTGGTATATTTAAGTCTTTATTTAATTTTCTAATTGCTTCTGCTAAAGAATGTACTCCTTCTTCTACTGTATCTGCTTTTAATCCAACCATTTTAGCTATTTGTGCATATTTTTCATCTGCTATAAAATATTCATATTTAGGGAATGATGTAAATTTAGTTGGTTTACTTCCATTATATTCTACTACATATGGTAATAAAATTGCATTAATTCTACCATGTGGTAAGTGGAATTTTGCACCTAATTTATGTGCCATAGAGTGGCATATTCCTAAAAACGCATTTGTAAATGCCATACCTGCCATTGTACTTGCATTGTGCATTCTTTCTCTTGCAAATTTATTATCTCCATGATTATATGCTTCTCTTAAATTTTCAAATACTAATTTTGTTGCTTTTTCTGCTAAAGCATCTGAATAGTCATTAGCCATGTTAGAAACATATGCTTCTAACGCATGAGTTAAAACGTCCATTCCTGTATCTGCTGTTAAAGTTTTTGGAAGTGTTGCAACAAAGTCTGGGTCAACTATTGCTACATTTGGTGTTAACTCATATGCTGTTAATGGATATTTTCTTCCCTTTTGTTTGTCTGTTATAACTGCAAACGATGTAACTTCTGAACCTGTTCCAGATGTTGTAGGTATTGCAACCATTTGGCATTTTTTTCCTAACTCTGGAAATTCATATGTACGTTTTCTTATATCCATAAATTTTAATTTTAATCCTTCTAAATCTGCCTCTGGATCTTCATATAAAAGCCACATTCCTTTAGCAGCATCTATTGCAGAACCACCACCTAATGCAATAATTACATCTGGATTAAATCTTTGCATTGCTTCTACACCTCTTTTAACCGTGTCAAAAGATGGGTCTGGCTCTACATCTGAAAAGATTTCAGAATGTACATAATCTTGTCTTTTTCTTAAATGATATAACACTTTATCAACATATCCGAATTTAACCATAGATTCATCTGTTACAATAAAAGCTCTTGTTATATCTCTCATATCTTCTAGATATTTTATAGAACCTGCTTCAAAATATATTTTCTTTGGAACTTTAAACCATTGCATATTAACTCTCCTTCTTCCCATCTTTTTAATATTTACTAAATTTAATGCAGATACATTATCTGTTGTAGAGTTTCCTCCAAATGTACCACATCCTAATGTTAGTGATGGTGTAAATGAATTATATATATCACCTATTCCACCTTGTGATGATGGTTGGTTTACAATGATTCTACTTGCCTTTACTCGTTTTCCATATTCTTTTATTGTGTTTTCATCTTCTGAATGTATAACTGCTGAATGACCTAATCCACCATTTTCTAGTAATTTTTCTGCTTTATCTATTCCTTCTTTACTATCTTTTACAATATAATATGCAAGTACTGGGCTTAATTTTTCTTTAGAAAATGGGTATTCTTGCCCAATTCCTTCTTCATATACAACTAATACTTTTGTACTTTCTGGTACTTCAAATCCAGCTTGTTTTGCAATGTTATATGGGCTTTGACCAGGAATTTTAGATTGCAAAGCATATCCTTTTTCTTTATTAAACATTACTTCTTTTAATTTTTCTTTTTCTTCTGGTGATACAAAATAGCATCCAGCATTTTTCATTAAATCTTCAAATTCTTTGTATATTGCTTCATCTACTAATACAGATTGTTCAGAAGCACAAATCATTCCATTATCAAATGATTTAGATAATACTAAGTCATTTACAGAAGTTTTTAATTTAGCTGTTTTATCTATATAGCATGGTACATTTCCAGGTCCAACACCTAAAGCTGGCTTTCCTGATGAATAAGCAGATTTTACCATACCTGGTCCACCTGTTGCTAATATTAAGTTTACATCTGGATGATTCATTAATCTACTTGTTGCTTCTACAGAAGGCTCTTCTATCCATAATATACAGTCCTTTGGAGCTCCTGCTTTTACTGCAGCTTCTCTTAATATTTCCGCTGCTCTTTTACTACATTGTTGTGCAGATGGATGGAATCCAAATATAATTACATTTCTTGATTTTGCAGAAATAATTGATTTAAACATTACTGTTGATGTTGGGTTTGTAACAGGTGTTACCCCTGCAATTATTCCAATTGGCTCTGCTATCTTTACATAGTCATCTTCTATATTTTCTTCTATAATTCCAACTGTTTTTTCATTTTTTATACTGTTATATATATAATCTGTAGCAAACATATTCTTTATTATTTTATCTTCATATATACCTCTTCCAGTTTCCTCTACTGCAAGTTTTGCAAGTTCCATATGATGTTCTAATCCTGCCATAGACATAGCTTTTACAACATTATCTACTTGCTCTTGATTTAGTTTTCTATATTCTTTTGAAGCTTTTTTTGCTCTTTCTACTAAATCATTAATCATTTTTTCTATCTTATTGCTATCATTTTTTGTTTCAGCCATAAAAAAACGCCTCCCTAATATAATTATACAATTTTAATAATATATTATTCGGTTTCTAAAGTCAATAGAAAATTTTTCTACTAGGCAAAAAAAGAGATAGATATTTAAAATATCTATCTTTATCTTGAAGTGTCTGAGCTATCTGCATGTAGTTTTGTAATTTTCTCTACTACACCTTTTCCAGCATCTCTTTCAATTTTTTTAATTTCACCTTGTTTATGTCTTTCTTCTTCACTTTGCAATAGTTCTGCAATTTTGCTTCTTGCATCTTTTACTCCTAGTTTTGTTCCTTCATATCCTACCATATCCAGAAAAAATTCTTTTTGCTTTTCATGTTTTTTACTATTCATCTCTGGGTTTGTTCCCATTTTAATAGGAATTGCACTATTCATAAATTCTGTTATTCTCATACAATAGCCTATATTCTTATAATTAGATACTACTTTTTTAGCAGCAATTCTAATAACTTTTATTTTTATTTCTTTTCTTCTTTTTTGAGCACTTTCAGAACTTTTCTTTTCATTCTTAGCTTCTTCCAATTTGTCTTGCACTTTTTCTATAACTTTCATTAATGAAAAGTCATTAGATTCATTCACTAAGCAATACATTTTATCTAGATTCTCTGAAATTTCTGCTAAAGACATTTTACTCATCTTTGCTCTTTGGTTTGTTAATATTCTCTCTACTATATCTATTTTTTGTTTCTTATCTAAAGCTTTTATAATATCTATTCCATTATCATCTAGTAAAGCTGCTGGCTCATCTATTGATTTAATTATTTGAGTTCTATCTTTTTTAGTTAATTCATCACTTATCTGTGATGTAATCTCTAATTGTTTCTCTGGCTCTCCTATTTTTTGTATTGCAGTAACTGCGGCTTTTTTCGCTTGATTGTTTCCCTTTCGAATTTGCTCTATAACAAAATCTTCAAGTTCATCATCATTCATATATCTTAATTTTTCTATTAATTCCTTTTTTTCTTTTTTCTCTTTATAGTCTTGCATATTTTGCTTTATTTTATCTACTATTTTACTCATAAACCACTCCATATATTACATATATTTTTGAGGATTTAAAGCTTTTCCATCTTTTCTTATTTCAAAATGTAAATGTGGTCCTGTAGAATTACCTGTTGACCCCACAGCTGCAATTTTTTCTCCTGCAGAAACTCTTTGCCCATTTTTTACATATAATTTACTACAATGTCCATACCACATCTCGTAACCATTATCACATTTAATTTTTACTAAATATCCATATGATCCCTTATATCCTGCAAATGTTACTGTTCCTGATGCGGCAGCTTTTATAGGTGTACCTGATGAAGCAGCTATATCTAAACCAGTATGAGAACTTGAACGAACACTACTTCTTTCTCCAAATCTGGATGTTATTTTTCCTCCAGTAACTGGTCTTACTGCAACAACAACTTTATTACTATTTTTGTTATCAGATTTTTTTGTAGTTTTAGCTTGCTTTGCTTCTTCCTCTTTTTGTTCTATCTTTTTTTCTAAACTTTCTGTTTTAATTTTTGCAATAGCAACAGTTTCCTCTTCTGTTTCTATTTTCTCTTTTTCGAATATTTGCTTTACTCCAATATTAAGTACTAGTTTATCTTTATATTCATTTTGTAAATCTAAAACAATTTTATCTGCTTCTTCTTCAGTTTTCACATATGTTTGTATTTGGTCATCTATAGTTATTCCATATGCTGTGTATACTGTAGAAATGTTTTCTTTTATTTTCCCTAGTACCTCTTCTTTATCTGAACTTTTCTTGCTTACAAATTTAGGCTCATATTTAACTTCTGCTTCTAAATTTCTAAAAGCTACCCCATCTTCTTTATTTTCTATATAATTATTTATTTCATTTTCTATTTCACTTTTATTTGTTACATATCCAATTTCTTCACCATTTACTGTTATTTTAAATAATATGTTATATTTAAATATAATTACAGTAAATAATATTAATAGCATTATTGAAAAAATCTCTGTAAACTTTATTATCTCTTTTGTGTGAATTCTTAAATTTTCGCTTAAAATATTTATTCACTCTCCTTTTATTTCTACACACAAGCACTATTTATTATATCATATATTTTATATCTTTTCAATTTTTCTATACATTATTTTGATAGTTTTTTTCTATTTTTTATTATTTTTTACTTTATTTTTTCAAAATTTGCTATATTTATCTCTTTTTTACTCCTATTTTCTTTTAATTTTAGCATTTTTTAGTAAAAACTTATCTAATATTTTTACTCCAATTTATAACCTTTAGCGTCCGCCCATTGAACCGTCCGCCACCTCCGGCCTCCACCACCAGAAGAGAATCCTCCTCCTCCTCCGAAAGATGATGATGAATAATGAGCAGAAGAATGTGTAGATGTGTATTCTCTCATTGTTGTTTTCATTGTTTCATATGATGTTTGTATCTCTTTAGTAAATCCTATAAAACTACACTCTTTATTATCGTAACTTGGGTTACATGCCATTTCTATAATTCCTTTTGTTGGTCTTGGTTCTTGCCAATATTCTTCTGTAAATACATATGGATATGAAGCATGTAATTCTTCTATTACTTTTTCGGATATTCCAAAAGCAGTTGCATATACTAAATACTTTTCCCATACAATTATATCGAATATACCTTTTTCATTTAATAAAGAATAATGTTTTAAATATTTAGCAAGACCTTTCCACTCTGCTTGTTCATCTTCTCCTTTCTGTGTAAGCTTATATAAATTACCTCTAGCTTTTTTACGGTTTTGTTCTAATATTATAAGCATTACTGTAATAGGAACTAATATTAATATAATTTCTAGCAAACTATTTCTTATAGCTATTCCAAAAGAAGCAAGATATCCTATTTCCAATATTGGAAGTAATGTCATTAACATACCTACTATAATTGTAATAAAAATTCCTGCAAACATAGTTGGAATAGGGCTATATGTTTTATTATATAATTTTTCTTTTTTCCTATCTATTATATTTTCATTATATAAATTTTCTTTTACATGCTTTACCATAGAGCTTACATATGTACTATATTTATTATAGTTCTTCTTGGCAAAGTTTTGCAATTCTTTAACCTCTATAGAATCTTTTTTTCCTATTGCATCTTTTATTAAATAATATATTGCTTTTTCATCTTCTTTTAAATTGTTATCATCTTTTACAATTGAAATATATATTTTATCTTCTGATTTTTTTTCAAATGATATATACCCTTTAAGACATAAATTTAATATATTTGCCGCTAATACATCTGATTGTTTTCCATCTGTCCAATTAAAATCGCTATCAAAATAATATAAAAATGCTCCTTCACCTGGTGTAGAAGTATCTTCTCTTGGTATATCTCTAAAATATTCTAAATTTCTTTTTTCTATATTATTTCCTGACTTGTTAATATTAAAATAAGTTTTTATTTCTTTAACTATAAATAATAGTATTATTACTTCTATTAATAAAATTATTATAAGAATTATTCTATTTTCATTTATATTATCGTTTGTTTCTTTAGCCCATTTTGTTTCTTCTCTTTGTATATTATCTATCATATTATATGTTTTAGTTTCTGTACTAAACATTTTCTCTTTTGTAACTACTCTTACTTCTAGCATATTCCTTGCACTAAAATTTTTAATTTTAAATTTTACTTCGTTTGTTCCACTTTTATAAATTTTTCCATTTATATTGCCATGTCCCCAAACTAGTAAATTTTCCGAATTACTTACTTCTTTAGGCAAAGTAATTGTACCAGTAATATTTTTGCACATCATACCATTTGTACTGTCTAAAAATTTCCAATAAAATTCTTGGCAGTCTTTGTATGAATTTACAACATTATCTATTTTATATGATATCTGAAATTTAACATTTCCAGAAGATTTCTTTTTACCTGTACCAAATGCAATTTCTAATACATTACTTTTTATTTCCTCTGCATAATACTTTCCTTCTGGCACATGATATTCTTCATAGCCAAGGTCTTCTAAATTTTCATTGCTTTTTAAGTTTTTTACAGATATGTCTGAAATTGGATATTTATTTATATTATAAAAATCTTTAAATAAAGTTCCTGTATTTTTTACGTATATATTCCATGTTTCCATAACATTCATACTTCCATCTTCATTTAGAGCAACATTATAATCTAATTTGTTCATTATTTGTATTTGATCTGTGCTAAAACATAATACTATACTTAAAATAGCAAATATAACAATTAATATAATTATATATTTTAGCCATCCTTTTAAATTCTCCTTCATATGCTTCCCCCTTTTTAGATACATTGTATCATACTTATTTTTTATGAACAATGTTATCAAACTATTTAAGCATCAAAAAACTAGAGCCAAAGCTCTAGTTTTTTATATTTATATTATTCTGCTGATTCTTCAGATTCGTCGTTTTTTACTACTTCTTCTACATCTGGAGTTTCGTTATATTTTTCTATTATAGCGCTTTGAATTTTCTCCCTTGTTTCAGCATTAATTGGATGAGCTACATCTCTAAACTCACCATTTTGAGTTTTCTTACTTGGCATAGCTATAAATAATCCATCTTTTTCAATAACTTTTATGTCGTGTACAACAAATTCGTTATCGAATGTTACAGAAGCTACTGCTTTCATTTTGTTTCCTGAATTTACTTTCTTTAAATGTACATTTGTGATTTGCATTTGAGCACCGCCTTCCAAAGTTTTAAATATTATATTGTACAATTTATATGTACAACTATATTATTCTTCAAAAAAAACTTTTTTCCTTCTATTTTTTCAAAATTATTTATTTTTTAACATTTTTTAAATATTTATCATAAAATAGTAATAATTATATTGAAAAAAAAGCATAATAATTATATAATCTTACGTGTTTAATACAGGAGGGGAATTTTAATGCCTAATCTTAACTTAATAAAAAAATATAATAGAGTACATATGATTGGAATTGGTGGTGTAAGTATGAGCGGTATTGCCGAAATTCTTAATAATTTTGGCGTTATTGTTACTGGCTCAGACATTTCTAATTCTGAAATTATTAACAAATTACAAAAAAGCGGTATTTCAGTTACTATTGGTCATGACTTTGAAAATTTATCTAAAGCAGATATTGTTGTTTATTCTGCTGCAATAAATGAAAATGACCCTGAAATGCAAAAAGCAAAAGAATTAAATATAGAAACTTGCGAAAGATGTGACTTTTTAGGCCTTCTTACAAAAGCTTTTTCTAATACTATTGGTATTTCTGGTACACATGGTAAAACTACAACTACATCTCTTGTTTCTTTATGCTTCCTAGAAGCTGGTTTAGACCCAAGTATTCAAGTTGGAGCACTTTTAAAAGCAATAGATGGTAATTATAAAGTAGGTTCAAGTGAGCATTTTATAATAGAAGCTTGTGAATATGTAGAAAGTTTCTTAAAATTTTCTCCTAAATCAGAAATTATCTTAAATATAGATAATGACCATTTAGATTATTTTAAGACTTTTGAAAATATAAAAAATGCTTTTATTAAATATGTAAAGCTTATTCCAGATGATGGCTTACTTGTTGTTAATGGTGATGATAGCAATTGTATCGACTTACTTCAATATACAAATGCTACTAAATTAACATATGGTATTACTAATAAAAATACAGATTTCTTTGCAGTAAATATTGTATTTGACAATAATGGTTTTCCTGCTTTTGATGTTTACAAAAAAGATAAATTCTTCGAAAGAATACAATTAAGAATACCAGGAATGCATAATGTTTTAAATGCTTTAGCTTGTATCGCTCTTTGCGATTATTATGGAATTAATAGTAATTATATAAAGTCTGCTTTACAAAAATTTACAGGAGCTCATAGAAGATTTGAATATAAAGGAACTGTTAATAATGCAACTGTATTTGATGACTATGGTCACCATCCTACAGAAATAATAGCAACTGCAAAAGCTTTAATGAATAAAAAATATAATAAATCATGGGTTGTCTTCCAACCTCATACTTATAGTAGAACCAAAACATTATTAAATGACTTTGCAAAAGCTTTATTAAATTTTGATAATATTATAATTACAGATATATATGCAGCAAGAGAAACAAATAGATTTGGTATTTCTTCTCAAGACTTGGTTGATAAAATTAATTCTTTAGGGAAAAATGCTATATATATGAAAGATTTCTCTGATATTATTAACTATCTAAAATCTAATATAAAAAAAGATGATATAATATTAACTTTAGGAGCTGGAACAGTAACACAAATTTCTAATCAAATAGTAGAAGGAAATTAGATAATCTAATTTCCTTCTACTTCTTTCATTTGTTTTAGCATCGTATCTGCAAAAATTCCATATCCTTTTTCCGGATTATTAACCATAACATGTGTTACTGCTCCTACAAACTTTCCATCCTGTAGTATTGGTGATCCACTCATACCTTGAATTATGCCACCCGTTTTTTCTAATAGCCTTTTATCTGTTACTTTTATTATCATATTTTTATTAGCCCTATTACTGGCTGTATATACTTTCTCTATTTCTATTTCGTATTCTTCTTGTTTGCCATTTTCTAAAGTACATAATATACTTGCTTTTCCTTCTTTTACTTCGTCTCTAGGCATTACTTCCATTTCGTTTTTAGTATTCTTTTTTAAATCTTGTATATTATTTAATTTACCATAAATTCCAAAATTAGTATTTTTGTATACTTCTCCGATTATTTTGCCATTTTCTATACTACCTTGTAATTCTCCTGGCTTACCTTTTTCACCTTTAACAATAGATATAATTTTACTTGTTACTATATCCCCTCTTGCTATGTCTATAAGTTCTTCTGTATCTACATCTAGTATTCCATGTCCTAAAGCTGCAAATGCTCCTGTAGTAGGCTCATAAAAAGTTATTGTCCCCACACCAGAGGCTGCATCTCTTACCCATAATCCTAATTTATATTCGTCTTCATTTATTTTAGTTGGTACAATATTTGTATTATAATTATTTCCATTTCTTACATAAGTTAAAGTTACTTCATTTCCATTAGAATTATTTATTTTATTAGTTAGATCAGCCGTGCATGTAATTACTTCGTTGTCTACTTTAGTAATCATATCACCTTCTTTTATTCCTGAATCTTTATATGGCATATGATTATTATTATCTTCTCCCTTTATTTCTGACATTCCTACTACTAAAACTCCACTTGTAAACAATCTAAGCCCAATCGCTTCACCACTTGGTATTACAACTGTATTAGGTATTACATTAACTGTAAAATCCTTTACAGAAATTCCTGCTAAATTTATTGAAAAATCCATTTTTCCTATTTTATTGGTTAATTTTTTATTTTCAGAATTAACAGCTTCTATTGTTTTTCTATCATTATTCGAAATACTTAAACCTAACATTGTTCTTAAGTTTAATTCTTCACCTTCCATTAATATTAAACTATTAGGAATAGAGCTTATGTTAGTTACATATACTAATATAACAAGTAATATTAAAACTAATAAAATTTTTTTAAATTTTTTCATATATAAACCTCTTATATTATATATTATCCTTTTTTATATTTTTAATACTAGAAAGGTTTTACTAAAAAAAATATAGATACTATGAGTACCTATATTTTATAAATTTATATTTAACTTAGCATTAAGCTTTTATAAGAATTACATCTTTCTCTAAATAACGCCGTATAATATGTTTGCTTTATATTAAGTGGAGCCGAATTTAATATTGTATCTAATGGTGTTGTATAATTTCCCGAAGAATTATCTGTTTCACTATTTCCTTTAGATGTTGTTATTTCTGCGGAAGTTACTATACAAGCATAATCTGCTGTTGCTTTGCCATGGAAAAAGTAATTTTTAACAGAGCCGTCATTTGCAACATAGCTTTGTGAATCAAAGTCTATATTTCTATATCCCATAATATTACCAGATAAACTAGCATTTAAGTGTCTAACATCATGAAATTGATTTTTGTCCTTATCTAAAATATATATTAATTTTGGATCAACAAATTCTCTATTTTTATTATTTGTAACAATACTATATCCCATATAATATCCATTTCCAATATTTTGACCTTGCATAAATGAGATTAAACATGTATTGCTTAAAATCATATTCCATTCATTTTCTGTTAAAGTTGGCATTTTAGCTGGATGTGGAGAATTTTCATTAAATTTTGCAATTGTCGCTTTTAAATTTGTTGTAATAGAATTCCTCATAACCTGTTGTTTATGTTCGTTAAACGTATTCAACATAGTTCCATCTGTAGCTCCAAAATCTATAAGACTTTTATTAGCTACACTACCTGTAATTCCTAATTCTTCTTTATTAACATCTACAATATCGCCTAATTTAATATTTCTTAGTATGTTTTTAACGTCATTTGTAAATTTGTATGCATCTTGTAAATATTTTTGTGCACTTGTATCTCTTTTGTAAGAATTACCTAATTGTGCAAGCATATTTTCGTCAACATAGTTTACAGTTCCATCCACATTATATTTATACCATCTACTTCCATCCCAATATGCTTTTTCTCTTCTTCCATTTGAGTTTGTAAAATATGTATAATTATATTTTTGCGTAGAATTATTTTCACTAGATGTACGATTTATTTCTGCTAAATCTTCACTTTCTATGTTTATTCTTGTACCACCACTATTATACCAAGTTCCAGATGAATCTGTTTTAGAAGTATCAATTAAAAAACCAGAATAAGTTTTATAGTCTGAACCTTTTTTATAAAATATTGTTATATAATTATCCAGTGTATAATTTATTACAATGTCTTCTCCTGCATCTGTTTTATACCTTCCAGAATAATATACATAAGGTTTAAGACCTGTTTCTGATTCTGTAGAGTTCAAGTTAATTGTGTTGTCTTCTGTTACCACATTATTATATCTAGTATATATATAATATCCATCATATAAAGTATATCCTAATGCTGGTATATAGCTTTGTAGTTCTTCTTCTGAATATCCACTTTGTCCAAAATTTGTAGCTAATGAATTATAAAATGTTGTTACAGAAGCTTCAACATCTCTTATTTTCTCTTGTGCTATATTTTGCGTTGTACTATTCGTTTCATTTATTTGGAATGCTTTTATTGCATCATATGTTGCATTATTTAATACAGTGTCATAATTTCCTTGTAAATTTACATAGCTTATTTGCATTTGTATATATAAGGACATTACTAATACTATTGGTATAACAATAATAGAAAATATTACTATCCAGCTTTGTAATTTCATATTTATTCCTCTCTTTACTTTTGTAACTCTTTTATTATATAAAAAATATAGCTTTTCTTAATTATATAAATTTAAAACTTACCATAAAAATATAACTACATTTCTTATATAATAAAAGAAAAAGGTGTTTTTTACAAGACACCCCTTATTTCTTTGTTATCTAATTTCTTCCATTTACAGTAACAATTCCTCCATTTGATGCTCCTATTGTTGAAGAATCATTTCCTGTTACTCTATAGAAGAAGTTTCTTAATAATTGAGAAATTGTTGTGTTTGTATTTTTTACACTAACAGATACAATATCTCCTTCTTTTAAATATTTAGTATTATTATTTCTTGCATCGTTTAAATCTTCTAAAATTTGTGTAGTATATTCTGTATAATACACATTTTCACCTATTTTTTCGTAAGCTGTTTGCGCTGTTTTCTTACCAGGATTTTCATCTAAAATTTTTACTTCCATTTCTATTTCATATGTATTTCCTGTTGCATTAATTTCTTGTGCAAACCTATTGTATTCTGCTAATGTTATTCTTCCTGTAGAACGAATATTGTCTACAAATGTAGTTGTGCTATTTTGAACAGATAATTGTGAAACATCATCACTACGGTCAGCAACTGACATTAATGGGAAAACAAACATTAATACAGCTGCTAATACTATTGCTAAAATTGTAACTACTGTATCTCCCATTTTACATTACCTCCTATTTCCCTTTTAATATTAATTTTTTACTGTATATGTTATTATCCTTTTATACTGTTTATTTACATCTGGAACCATTTCATTAGTATCTTTTTCTTCATAATCTTCTGTTGTTCCTAATCTTTCAATAAATTTAGCATCTTTGTAATTGGCTAATAAATATTCGACTACATCATCTACATGCTCTTTTATTTTAGCACTATTACCTCTCCACTCTTCATATCTAGTTACACCATTTTCTACCCAATGTTCTGTATCTAAATCTAAATCGTTTTTTCTAACATGAACACCATTTCTTTTTTCTCCACTTTCGTATAAGTCATTTAATGGTGATCCATTTGCATAATAAAATTGTACCGCATAGTCTTCTTGAGCATATCGATATAATGTTGGGATTATATCTGATAATGTAACTGTCCTAGAAAATGATCTTGTTTCATCTTCTGAAAGCTCTATGTATTGGTATGTTTCTTGCCTATCTTGACTTTTTACTAGACTATCTGCTGTTGTTTTAGCTTGAGTAAGAGTAACCATGGTGATTGATAGTGCAATTATAAATAATAGCATAAAACCTGCCATTTTTAATGCTTCTACTGCATTTTCCATGATTACTCCTCCTTATTTATTATCTTGCTGTAACTGTCATCTCAGTAATATATCCTTTATATTGTCCCTCTGTAGTTTGATATTCGTCAATTGTTACAATATATTGTTTTGTTGCTTCAAAACCATTTTTTATGTTTGCTAAGTCTGAATTAGCTGATTTTCCATTAACTGTAATATCACCTAAATCTGGCATTCTTTGGTTGTTATTTCTAACTGCATCTATTAATGCTTTTGCTTGTGTACCATTTATTGTTCCTTCATAATTTTGGAATGTAGAGTTATGTGCTTCTACTTGTTGGCTATCTAAGTCATCCATATTTGTAGCACTTTTAGCTTTGTTAAAAATAAAAACTCCTAATCCTATAATTAAAATTGCAAGTAATATTGCTCCTGCTATGATTAATGCTTTTGATGCATTCTCCATAATAAATTCCTCCTTTGTTATTTATAATATATATTTTAAAAAAACCTTACTAACTAAATTAAGCTATTTGTTCAATATATAAGTAACTTATTCTTTTGTTACTTTTGTGATATTCAACTTTTGTACATTTAAATTTTACATTACTATAGTTTTTTACTAAATTAGAAATATCTCCTGCATTTAGTTTTTCCATACTATAAGTTTTTTCTGTGTCTGTCATGTATATATCTACTCTTACAGAATATAAATCATCTTGAATATATTTACCATTCGAATCTTTTGGTATTTTATTTTTTTCATTATTATCTATTGCCAAATTTATTATTGTTGCAAGTTCTGTTCCATAAAATTCTTGACCTATATATTCTGAAAATTCGTTGTTGAATTTTTTTATTTGATTTACATCTTTTTTATGCATTGAAAATGCATATGTAATTGATATTACTATACAAGTTGCTATAACACTTATAATTATTATTGTATTTTTCATATGCAACCTTTCTTTTTACATTATAACATTATTCGGCAAGTTTTGTAAATATTTTTTAGACTAAATAAGTTGTTAATTTATGGGCCTACAGGCACAAATGTTACTTTGTTAATTAATCCTTCTGAATCTTCAAATACATTGCACCCAAATAATGTGCCATTTCTTGCATGTTCTTGCAAAAGGTTTGTAATATAGTCTGTACTTGCATTTTGCAAATTAGAATTTATTCCATTTATTCCTACAGATATATATCCTCTATCACCTGCTTGAATCCCTAATGATTCATTATTATCTTTTGCTTTATTTACAACTGTAACTACGTCATATATTGTGTTATCTTTAGCTCCTTCATATTTTGTATATTCATTATTTTCCTGTGTTATTTGTCTTCTATTTATTTTGTCATACATATCATTTGCATATTTTCCATAGCTTGTAAATAAATATACAAATAGTGAGGCAACCATTATTGCTATTAACATTCCACCAGCTATTATAAGTGCTTTTGATGCATTCTCCATAAATTAGTTGCCCTCCTTTTTATAAAATTTATTTAGTTTCAACAAAAGACATATTTTTTACTCTGCCTGTGTCAAAAAATGTAGTTTCTTTATGTTTAAACTTCATTCTTTTAAATTGTACATATTTATAATATTCTTTTGCTGATTCTTGTAACTCTCTTCTATTCACACTTGAGCTAATATTTAATTCGTTGCATAAGTTATCAAAACTTTGCTCGCTATTGTTACTAGACTTAGCTAAAAATTCCCATTGTGAATCTGAAACTTTACCTTTATATTTTTCTACAGTATCCCTCATAACATCATCAATAGTTCTTTTTATTGTAGATAAGCTATAAGTTCCTGTTCTATTAAATAAATTATCGGTTGAACCTGATAATAATTTTATTTCTACTTTTAAATCCATTGTTCCATAAGAATTATACCTTACATCATCACTAATATTGTAATCACTCATTTTATTTACAAGACCTAATAATTCGCTACCATATAAAACTTTTTCATATGATAAATAGCTTTTATTAAATTCTTCTATTTTTACAGTATCTACGTCTTCTTGTTTCATTTTTTGGCTTTCACCCCACTGAGTAAAAACATAATATACTAGCACTGCAAGCATAACTGCAATTAAAACTCCTCCAGCAATGGTTAATGCTTTTGATGCGTTCTCCATATTCTTTCTCCTTTACTTTACATTGATGACATTGTAGAGAATGAACTTGACATACTTGTTAATCCTATAAATACTAATGGTGCTATTAGGTATCCAACAAACATACATACCATAGGTGCAAAACCTATACCTTTTCCAATTAGTCCTTTACTAGATATTAATCTATCATTAGATTCTTTTCTCTTAGCTTGGTAGTAATCTCTTTCTGTATCTAATTCATCAAATGCTTCAACAATAGGTATTTTTTCTACTGCAGCTTGAAGACTTTCTACTATTCTTATCATATCTTGGTAAGAAATATCTTCTTTTAATTGTTCCAAGGCCTCCCAAGCACCTGCTTCATAGTTATTAACACATTTACTAATTGGTTCTTTAAAGATATTTGCATATCTTTCTAACCATTCTAATATCATTTCAACATTTACTCTTTCAATTCTCATAAGCATTAATATAATGGTCTGGAACTGCATTACTTCGTTTTCCATTTCCATTTGACGCATTTTCTTTTGGAATATTAAAAGTAATATTGGGAATGCGTATCCTATTAATCCAAATACTAATCCTATTAAAATTTCAAACCATTTTAAATATTCCCCATTTATAGTTTGTAATTTTCCATATATTCTTTCAGAATCTGTTGCCAGTGTGTCATCTGTAGCCCCTTCATAGTATTTTGATCTTTTCATTGATTTTAGTATATCATTTTGAGTTGTTTTTAAATTGCCTCTAAATTTATCTAAAAATACATTGTCTATTTTAGTTCTTTCTATTGCTCTTTGTTCATCAGCTTCCCCCATATCTCCCATTAAGTCATAATTCGAGGTTGGCTCTGTATAAATATAATCCACTTGCAGTTTGTGTAAGTAAACCATTACTATTATAGAAACAATAAATACAACAATAAATAGTACTATTCTATTTATATATACCCAAGATAATTTTAAAGGTGATGCTGCGTCTTTTAATAATTCTTTTTGTTTTCTATAATCTTTTGTACCTTCTTTAGGCATAAATAAATTTACAAATTTTCTAATTGGTTTCTTTCTATATAATTTTTCTTGCCATGGATTTTCTGTGTTTTGTGTTTTGGTATTAACTGATCCATTATCTTTTAATTTTCTAGTTAATGTATAACATATAAAAGTTAATACAATTACTAGAATTTGGACAATCATACCTTGTTTTCCCATATAAAAACTTTTAGTAAATGAGAATTGATCTACTGACCAATTTTTAATTGTTTCCAAAAATAGCATTGGTACAATAGAAATTACAGATAAACTTTGGAAAACATAATCTAATTTATCTCTTTTTAAAATTTCTAACTGCATTTCTTGTGTTATATTATTTAAGTTCTTCAAATATAAAGATGCACCATTTTGCTTTCTATCTCCATATTCTTTTGTTAAATAAGAAATTCCAGCAAATTCCTTTAAGTAACTATTTGGTGCTATATCATAATATTTTTCTAATTCCATTTCTGGATCATCTGAAATTAAAATTTCATAAATTTTTTCAGCTTGTCTAGAAACTTCTAATTCGTTGTCCTGTGCTGTTTGATAAATAGCTTCTTCTACCATATTAAATTCGTGGTAAGCATGTCTTATTTCACCAAAGAAATTAATTTGTTGTTTTAATAAATTGTTATCTATTTTATCAACCATTCCATCGATCATACTATCCATTATAAAAATTTCGAATATTATTAAAATTCCTAATAACATAAAGTTAGTATATGTAAGTGCTATAATAAGAATAGTAAGAGGTATAACAATTACTAAGCCTTTTGTTAATATTTGTGAAGCTTGTTTTCTTGTTAAATATTCATCATCTATGTTTAATATTTCCAATCTTCTACGTAATTTTAATAAGTAACGCTTAACAAGTGGAATTTTTCTATATGTTAAATATAGTTTTTGATATATAATATCTGCAGAAAATGCTGATTTCTGTGTTCCTTGTCTTAATTGCTGTAATTGTTTATATTGTGAACTTTGCATTTTTTTCCTAATTTGTAAATAAGCAATTACAATTACTAGAAAAACAACACACACACCTATAAGCAAATATAATAATAATTTATCTGACATTTAAGGCTTGTACACCCCTTTCTTATTATTCTTTTGTCTTTCTTGGTCTTCCTGCTCTTTTAACAGTTTTAGATTCATCTGCAACATTTGCAGTTACTTTTGAAACTCCCCAATGGCTTTCTATAAATCTATCAAAATCTGCTAAATCTTTATCATCCATGTTTAATCTCATTTCTTGTAAGTTATGATCTGAAATTTTGTTTGTAATAACATATTCTCCATCATGATATTCCATAATGTTTCTATATGTATATAATTGTTTGTTTGTAATTTTTGTAAAATAATGTGTTGCATTGTCGAAGAATTTTTCAAATTTTCCTTCTAAAGTTTTTTCATTTCTAAAGTCGAATGTATATTCATTTTTTTCTTCTACTGGTATACATTCTGTAACTCTTTCTATATATCTTCTACCTCTAAAGTCTTTTACTAAGTGGATATCAAAATTTAATACTTGTACAACTTGTTCTTCTGCTGTTTTTTCATTTGTAAACACACCAGTTCTAAGCATAGAGTTTCTTAATGCTGTAACTAAATCTGGAAATGTTTTAGCATGGTGTGTAAATAATGTGAACTTAGAAGCAACCTGAGCTGCCTGAATCATCCAAGAAGCAACTGGGTCTGTTGCAACCTCACCAATGATGTTAACAGAACCATCTGTCTTTTTCTGAACGTCTAGACCTTCTTGTCCAGAAATTGTTTCTGTTTCTCTAAATGTTAATATGTTCCTTGTTGGATAAATTTTTCTTAAGTGAAGCTCGAAAGCTGTTTCTTGAACCCTTATGTTCATTGTTTCATAAATATTTTCTATCATACCCATAAGCATTGTTGTTTTACCACAACCTTGCTCTCCTGTAAGTGATATGATACGAGCTCCTTTTACTAAATATTTTAATAATGATATTGCATCTTCTTTTCCAGGTATTGTTATTAATTGTTCTAATGTTGCACGCTTTACGTCGAATTTTCTTACAAAGAATGCCCATGTTTCAGAGAAACTTGGTCTTACAACAACAACACGAGAACCATCTTTCATTTCGTTAATTTTATAACCATTTGTATCTGACAATTGTCCTGGATTATTATATTTATAAATGTTTTGACAAACTCTTTTTAGTTCTGCTTCTGATCCAAAAGATAAAAATGCTAAACGTATAGATTTACCTTGGAAGAATATCCAAATACTATCACAAGCACGTGGTACTTTGTGTTCCATAACTTCATTTAAATAGTCACCATCTGTTTGTGCAACTTGGCTTAAAAAGCTTTCTGGAAGTCCAGATACACCACCAGATACACCATCTATGTTCATATCTCTTACTTCATCTATAGAACTGTATCCTTTATAATGTTGATATATTCTTTGTACAACTACATTTAATTTATCTGAAAAAGTAAGTACTAATCCTTCTTTTTCATATATATCGTTAATTTCTTCTTCTGTTATTACATAACAAGGCTTAGCATCTCCTGCAACATATTTTAAAGTAGCTAAGTTGTATTTTTTAATTAATTCTGTTAATGCTTCATATCCAAATTCTTTTTTATACATATATATAATAATATCAAATTTGTCTTGTGGTGTAAGTAATGAAGGAATATCAAAAGGAATTGATTTTGATATGTTTGTTTCGTCTACCCCATACTCTTTTGAAAGTATGTCGTAAATTAATTCTTTTACATATTTCTTATCATTAACATCTCCATATGTACAACCTTTTAAGGCTTTTTTTAGTTCATATTTTTTATTTTTTCTTCTTTTTAATTCTTCTTCTGTTAGTCCCAAATCATATAAATTGATTTTTGTAATTTCATCAAGTCTTTTCTTGATATATTCTGTCATCTTTTTTAATGTATATGTTTGGTCATCAACATCTACCATTTTTTCTAGTTCTGCATTCTTTTTCTTTTGAATACTTCTATAAACAAAATATACAAATATTAATGCAACAACTAGTATTAATACAATATTAAGAACCATCTCTGAAACTCCTTCCTTAGCTTATCTCATCATTTGCATTTCGTCTATCTTATACAAAATTCCCTTTATTAACTCTTTTATATTATTTAAGAAATTCTCATTTCTATCTTTTTCTGACATAGTTTGCATTTTTAGGAAATAATCAACTACTAATCCTTCATCACACGCATCAGAAAATAAAGTATTATACACTATTGGAAATAGCGAATCTTTTGTTTTTATTGTTCTTAAGATATTTTTTTGTGTATATTTAGAAAACTTATCATATCTTCCAATATATCCAACAATATTATAATTCTTTGAGGTATATCCATCTTTTCTAGATTTTGAATATACTTCTATAGAATGTCTCTTTTGTGTCATACCATAAACAACTACATCTGAAATTGTTAAAATATCTTGTGCTAATTCGTTAATTCCTTTTTTTAGATCTACTAGTACAATATCATAAACCATGTTAGCTTTTTTTATTAAAGATACATAAAAAGCATCTATTGTTGGTGTTTCTACACCATCATAGCCAGATAATACTTCTAGTCTTTCTTTAAAAATTATACCTGTATAATCTTTTATTAATTCTGGTGACAATTTATTACTACCTTCAATTTTCATTAATCCAGTAACACCAGATTCTATTCCTACAGTTTCTTTATTTAAATTTAAAAAAGATAATAAATTACTTTTTTGTGCTTGTGGTTTTATATATGCCGCATCTATCTCTTTATTATTTTCATATGTTGAAATTAGTAATACTTTTTTATTATGTTGTATTGCCATTTGTGTTGCAACAGCAATAGCTGTTGATGTTTGTCCTGTTTCTTTGTCATCTTCTGTCCAAAAAGATACTATAGCCATTTTTCTCTCCTTTAAGATTAAATTTCTTTTATAATTTTTCTTATATTTGGCCCTTGAAATGCTTGATCTATTTTAGCAATTATAAATTCCATTCCATCTTTATACATACTTGTTAAATTCTCGAATCTAACTTTTGCAACTTTTTGGTTATTTATTATTGCTGTTTTATCTCCCATTTCTAAAGGAAAATATATTCTTTCATCTTCCCACATAACTTTTGCACCTAATGATAAATAATTTAAATATTCATCATCTTCTTTAGAAACTTCTTTAGAAAATAGTACTTTTGTCATTTTTATTGGAGTTTGAAATTGTCCTAATATTTCTATTCCTCTTCTTATATCGTAAGTATCGAAAGAAGTTACAAAAAAGTTCTGTACAGATCTATCTATTCTAAAATTCATTGCGCTTTCAGCACTATCTATATCTAATAATAAATAATCATACTCTAGTGTATCTACGCTTCTATTAGTATAATTTGCTATTGCTTCTACATTTTTAAATCCAACTGCTATATCTATTTCTTCAAACTCTGTTATATAAGACAAAGTAGGATTTAATGCAGGCACAACATATTTTGCTTTCTGCGTAATTGTTGTATCTGCAATTAATACTCTTTTGCCTAACACAGTTAGGATTTTAGCAATATATATTATTAAATCTGTTTTATCAAAAGCTCCTACAAATCCTACTTGTTTCATATTTCCTCCTACATATAATTAATTAGCTGAAGTTGTGTTTGTTCCGGAAGCAGCTGCTGCATCTGCTTCTGCTGCGGCTGCATCTTCAAGTGATTGTAAATATTGTTGTCTTAATTCTTTTTGTTGTGTAATATGTTCTTCAACAGAAGTTTCTAAATTAGATTGTCTATCTTCTCCATCAACACTATTTATTTGTGAATTAATAAATTGTTCTCTTAAGTTTCTGTTATATCTGCTTGCTATAGCTTTCTTTGCTTCTTCTAGTAAGTTTGGATTTGAATCCATTAGGTTAAGTGCTTCTGCATTTACTGGATATGTAGGTATTGCTGCTACTTGCATTCCTGGGTCTGTATATCTACTTACATACATTTCTGCTGTTTTTAATTGATATGTTTCTATTATTGCACTAGACATTGCAATTGTTTCATCTTCAGATAAGTTTATATTTATTACACCTTCAGCTGGTGCTCCAGCAATTGTTGGGATTGTTACTTGTTTTTTAGCTGCAATTATAAAGTCTTGTCCATTTCCAAAACGTATACGAACATCTACGAAATCTCCACTAACTAAATCTGTTGGTAATGATAACATATTATATTCTTGTTTTCTTAAGTCATTTGTAACTTGTTCTGAACTTGTTGTTAACATATCTTTTGTTAATATTGTACCTTCTTTTAAATCTATTTTTGCTACTAAGTCACTTCTTGCTTGACTTAATGATTCATCTGTATAAAAATCTGAAGCTGTTGCAAAATTTTCTGGTACTACTTTGCTATCTGCAACTTCTTGTGAAACATTTGCTGTTCTTGCAGTGTCGCCTTCTATTGCTGAAATTTGAATTCCTGAACCAGAAGCAACATCTGTTGAAACAACATATACTGTTCTTTCAGCTGCTTTTGCTGCATCTTGCGCTTTCTTTAAATTAATTAATTGCATAAATAGTAATGCTATTATTATTGCAGCTATAATTAACATTACTAACATTCCTAATAAAAATGATACTCTTTTTTGTCTTTGCATTGGATTTGAAGCCATTTATTATTCCTCCTTAAATATTTAAAATTCAATATAATCTGATTTTATTTTACACCACTCTACCTTTTAAAACAATATATACAACCGTTTCGTAATCTAAATATAATATTGTTGTAATATTATAGTAATATAATGTTTTCTAGTGCTTTTGCCACACCATCTTCATCATTTGTTTTGGTAACAAATTTAGCTACTTCCTTCACTTGTTCATTGCTATGCCCCATTGCAATTCCTAAACCTGCATTTTTTATCATAAGTATGTCATTATTATTATCGCCAAAAGAAATAACTTCCTCTCTTTTTATATTTTCTTTTTTCATTATTTCTTCTATAGCATACCATTTGTCCACATTTTCGCTACTAATCTCTGTGTAATAATATCCAACTGATATTTCTTTTGTTCCCATTTTTATCTTTTTCTTTGACATATGCGAAACTTCTAATACATCTATATCTGGTATATTTTTTACTTTTCGTAGTATGCTAGAAAATACTATCTTATTTTCATCGCATATAGTCATTTTTAAAAATTTATTTGTATTTAAGTCTTTTACATAATTATATACATCATCTACTATATTTATCTCTGTTTTTTTGTCACTACTTTTTTTAGTATTTTCATAATTATAAAAAGCCACATTATAATTTAAAGATTTTGCTATAACTGAGCTTTCTGTATATATATTATAATAAATACTATTTTTTTCGCATAAATCAACTAATTCTAATACTTTCTCTTTACTTAAATATTTTTCATATATTATTTCTTCTTTTTGCATATCATATAATACAGAACCATTACCAGAAATATAATATTTATTTGCTCCTATTTCTTTCGCAATTGTAAGAACCGATTCTGAAATTCTTCCAGAAGCTAAAACTACTAAAATTCCTTGGCTAGTTAATTTTTTTATTACACTTTTAGAATATTCAGTAACTTCCCCATACTTATTTAATAGTGTTCCATCTAAATCAACAGTTATTAATTTATACATTTTTATATTCCTTTCTATTTATCATTACATTACTATATATTATTATCTATTTTTTTACAATATATATCTTTTTCTTTTTTCAATTTTTTTCCAGAATATTTTTTCATTAATTACACATCATATATATTGAAAAGGCAAAGTACTTTTCAAAGTAATTCTTTACAATCCTAGGAGGTGAAATTTATAATGGCAAACTCAAATTCAAATAGAAAATTAGTTCCTGAAGCAATGAACGCTTTAGATAAATTCAAATACGAAGTAGCTAGTGAAGTTGGTGTTAACTTAAAAGAAGGTTATAACGGTGATATTTCTTCAAGAGATGCTGGTAGAATAGGTGGAAACATGGTTAAGAAAATGGTTCAAAAATACGAAAACGAAATGTTAAATAAATAGTTCCATTTTTAAGTCTTTATAACGGGTTCAAGAATTTTTATATTTATATAGAAAGTCTAGAATCCGTTATCTTTTTATGTAAAAAATTGTGACTAATGCTTTCTAATAATTTTATTGCAAAAAAATAACCGGGATTTTAAGGTCCGTCCCTATAATCCCGGTTTTAATTATGCTTCTGGTTGTACTAAACCATAGTTTTTGTTATCTTTTAATTTGTAAATTACATTTACTTTTCCGTTTTCTAAGTTTACAAATGCTAAAAATGTATTTCCTTTTTTCTCTTCTAGTTTTAATTTTGCGTCTTCTGGTGTCATTGGTTTTATATCGTAATATAATTCTTTTATTATTTCATTTTCTGGTTCTGTTTGTTCTGCTTCTTGTGCAACTCTTATTGTTTCTTCTTTGTTCATTTTTTCTCTTCTTGTTTTTTCTTTTCTTATTTGTCCTTCTAATATATCTATATTTTTATCTATAGAAGCATACAAATCTTTATGTGCTGTTACTGCTTTATATGTAATTCCTTGGTAAGAAACTCTTGTTTCTGCTACTTGTTCATTTCCTTCTACTTTTATTGTAACTGTCCCATCAAAATCTTCTAAATATTTTGTTAATTTTTCCATTTTCTTTTCTGCATAGTCTCTTATAGCTTCTGTTACTTCTAAATCCTTTCCTACAACTTTTATATTCATAAAAATCTCTCCTCTCAAATTATTTTGCTTTCTTTTGTTGTAAATTTATTATATATGCTTCATTACTTTTTTTCAAGTTAATTTTATTTTTTTATACATTATTAAAACATTTTGTCCATTTTGTAATCTTTTTCTAGCTTATCATTTAAATATAATTTTGCTATTAATTCTAATTCTTTAATTGCTTCTTCTCCAATATTAAAAGAAAATACTTTTTTTGGTGGTGACATTATAATATATTTAATTGCCTTTTCTGTAGAATTCTGAATATGTATTGCACTTGTATCTTGTTTTCCACAAATATTACATTTAAATCCATTTTCTTTTAAACTAAAGAATTCTAAGTTTTCTTGTGAATTACAATTTACGCACCATCTAACATTTGGAGTAAAACCTAGTATGCTTATTAGCTTAATCTTAAAGATGGATAATATAAAATCTAAGTCTTTGTCTGTTTCAGATATCATATATAATGTATTTAAGTATAATTGCAAAATTCTATAAGAATTTTCATTTTCGTTTGTTACATCTATTATTATTTTTGATACAAATGATGCATATTCTAATTTTCTTAGATCTTTTCTTATATTGTAAAAAACTTCTATAGGCTCACATGAATTTATATAATACGTGGAATTTGTTTTATATAATATATATTCTCCAAAGCATAAAAATTGGCTACCCACAAGGAGCGAACTTCGAAATTTTTTCGCTCCTCTGGCAGCGCAAGAAATTTTGCCTAACCCTGGTGTTAACATAGTTAGCATTTTGTCAAAATCACCCATATTACGTTCAACTAGTATAACTCCTTTTGTCTTTATTGTTCCCATTTTTTTCTTCCTCTATTTTCTTTTCTAAATCTTTTAATTGTTTAAATTCCATAAATGTATTTATATTTCCAGTTTTTTTAAAGGTGTTCCAAGCTATTTGTTTAAACATGAAATCAGCTCCTTTTTATTATCTTTTGTATTTTATGTTTTTTTATTCAATTAGTTGAATTTAAATTTTTTTACTATATTATCTTTATCTTGCCAATCTTCTTTTACTTTTACCCAAACTTCTAAGTTTAGTTTAGTTCCTAGCATTTTTTCTAATTCTATTCTTGCACTTGTTACTATTCTTTTAAGCATTGTTCCTTTCTTTCCTATTATTATACCTTTGTGCGAATTTCTTAAACAATAAATTATTGCAGATGTATCGTATATTTCTTCTCCTTTTGTTGTTTCTCTTAATTTCATTTTTTCTACTTCAACATATATTCCATGTGGCACTTCTTCATTTAAATATTGTAAAGCCTTTTCTCTAATAACTTCTTCTACTAATTGCCTTGATGTTTGATCAGTATATTCTTCTACATCATAATATGCAGGACCTACTTTTAAGTTTTTCTCTATTATATTTAAAATTGTATCTATTCCTTTATTATTAAGCGCTGATATTGGTATAATTTCTTCAAAATTATACTCTTTTCTGTACATATCTATTACTTCTAAAATTTCTTCCTTTTTTATTAAATCTATTTTATTTAATACTAATATTGTTTTTTTATTTATTTGCTTTATTTTTTCTAATATTATTCTATCTCCCTTTGTTATTTCTTTTTTAGAACAATCTGCAATAAATAAAATAACATCTACATCTTCTGCAATTTCGTATGCAGTTTCTAGCATTGTTTCTCCTAATTTTGTTTTAGGTTTATGAACTCCTGGTGTGTCTATAAAAATTATTTGCGCATTTTCTCTATTTACTATTGCTCTTATTGCAGTTCTAGTTGTTTGTGATTTATTTACTGTTATTGCAACTTTCTCTCCAACTAATTTATTAATAAGTGTTGATTTACCAACATTTGTTTTTCCTATTATCGCAACAAAACCTGATTTAAATTCTGCCATATATTATTCTTCCTTTCTCTTTTCTTATATTATCATATATTAATTTATTTTTTTGTAGAAACTTAGTGTTTACAAAAATTATTTTTATATTTAAGAAAAGACTAGTTATATACATGAACTAAATTTGGTTCACTACTTATAACTAGTCTTTATATTTTACTCAAACGTAACTTTACTATCTATTGGACATATATTAAAAAATGTATTTCCGTCATTTACTTTTATTTCATTTCCGTTTAAGTCTTTATAAATTGTTTGTGCTGTTCTACTATTTTTTATACATTTTATTTTTATAGCTTTTCCATTTGTTATATAATACCCATCGTTTGTTCCAATATTATCTAAGTCTTGTCTATCTTTATTTTCTTTATCTTTTAATGGAGTATTTTTAGCAAATGTAATTATTATATTTTTTGTAGTTATAGGTTCACCTGTTTCCATATCTGTTTGTTTTATTCCTCTTGCATATCTTGTGTATCTTTTTGTTTCTAAATTGTATTTATAACTAGTTGTATGTAAATCTGAATATGGAATTGTAACAGTATTTGCAATTACACCTTCATCTAAATTAATTTCTTCATCTGAATAATTTAACACACTTTTTTTGTTAGATGTTGTACTATATTTTTTCTGTTTTGCAATTTCCATTATATCTTTTATACTAGTTATTACATTATGTGGAGATGATTTTTGTTTTATTCTCCAAAATTTATCTGAGCTCTCACTTATTCCATTAACATTATTTACTTTTAAAGATGATATATCTGACTGTGCTTTTGGGCTCCAACCATAATGAGTATAGATCGCATCATTTTCTAAGGCATAATCTAAAAAGTAATGTCTTGCGCTACGAACAGGGCCAATTTTTTTAACGTCTTTTCCTTTAAAAAGAGCCATTAATCTAGTTTCTCCACCTTCTACAATTATTTCGTAAACACTATATGCACTATTCAAACCAACTTGTGGCCATGCTCCTTTATGGTTATCTATCATAACAGCTACTGGTCTACTATTTCCTTCAAATATACTTTCTGTTTTTTCCTCTTCTGGTTTTAAACCTTCATCTACTCCTAAGTCTACAAGTACGTTTTCGGCTTTATCATCATTTTTATTCATATAATAATAAACACCAGCTGTTATAGCTAATAATATTATTACTATTACGCTAATTATTACCATTTTACTACTTTTATTATTCTTTTTAGATCTTTTACCTTTATTACCCATTATAATCCTCTCTTATTTAAATAGTTGTACAATTTTATCTGTAAATAAGAAGCAAAAAACAATTACAGCATTTAAAGCTGTTAATACCACTGCCCCTGCCGCTACATCTTTTGCTATTTTTGCTTTTGGGTGATATTCTTCTGTACATAAATCTACTGTTGCTTCTACTGCTGTATTCATCATTTCTGTTCCCAAAATTAAAAATACAGAAATCATAAGTATTGCCCATTCTATAGCACTCATTTTTAAAATTATTCCTAAAACTACTACTATAATTCCTATTACTAGTTGTATTCTTAAATTTCTTTGTGTCTTAAAACCATGTGCAATCCCACAAAAAGCATTTTTCCATGCTTCAATAAAGCTTTTGTTATATAATCTGCTATCTTCTTTTTTGTCCATATCTACTCCCTATTAATTTTTAAATCTGCTAGTACTTTTTCTTCTTTTAAACGCATTATTTTTTTCTCTTCTTCTTCCATATGGTCATATCCCATTAAATGATAAAAGCCATGAACTAGCATATATGCTAATTCCCTTTCGAAACTATGTCCATATTCATCTGCTTGCATTTTTACTTGGCTTAAATTAATTATAATATCTCCTAATACTTCTGGAACAATACTTTTCTCTTCTTTAAACTTTTCTACTTCATCTTTTTCAAACATAGGAAAAGATAAAACATCTGTTGCTCTATCTATATTCCTATATTCTTTATTATATTCTTGTATATCTACTGGTGTTGTAAAAATAATACTAATATTAATATTTTTATCTAAAAGATTCTCTGTTTCAAAACATTTATTTATTACTTTTTCTGTTAAAGTTGAATACATATTATTTGGTTCTACATTTAAATATTCTATATCTGTATACTTCATTTTTTATATCCTTTCTGTTCTTAACCTATCTCTTTTTTTTCTTGTCTTTTGATTCTTGAATATATTTTTTCTGAAGTTTTACATTTATTTTTTATTTGTTTCATTACTCCTAATTGTACTAATTTTTCTTTATAAAAAGCTTCTATTTTTGAATAATTTCTTTTTGCCTTTTGCAATTTTCTTAAATCTGCTTTTATAAATAATATTTCTTTTTGTTTTTCGTATTCTTCTAAATCTTCTTCTTTTCTTTTTTGTAATTTTTTATATTCATTCCAGAATATTTTATATTCTTCTCTATCTGCTGGCTTGTCCCAGTATATTTTTGTAGAAAGAAGCCTAATATTATAGTCTTCTATTAATTCTATTAATAGTTTATAGGCTGCTTCTTTCTTGTTTTCTATTTTAGTTGTTATAATAATTTCTCTTAAATCTTTTAATATCTTTACATAGCATTGTTCTGCTACCACTAATGGTAAACTATGTGTAAATAATTGTCTGCTTATTCCTAATAAAATCATTCTTTTTTCTATTGTGTCTTTTATATCTAATTTTCCTACTGTAAACCTATCAAATTTTTCATATTGTGCAATTATATTTTTGTACATATTTTTATCATCTAGTTTTAGTTTTATTGGTAATACATCTGTTATGTAATCTTCTAATAAATTAAAGATTTTATCATATATAATATTTTTATCTTGATATGTCAAATTGTCTGCAAGTTGAATAGAATAATGCTTTAATATTCCTTTGTACAACTGCTCTATCTTTAAACTATAGAACTTTTCATATCTAGCTATAATTTTATTTTCTTCTGACTTTAGTGTTTGATAGTCTAATTGCAATAAATATTGTTGCTTTTTATATTTATATTCTAAATATTCTGTTTGCTTTAAGTGTATTACTTCATAATAATTTGAAAGTGCATCTTTCTCAAATTCTGTTGCCGTACCATTTTTTACTTTTTTATAAATTGAATCCATTATATATTTGTCTATTGCTTCTAAATATAAAGTATACGCATCTTCGTATTTTTTAGATAGCATTTCTTTTTTTGCTTCATCTTTTTCTTCGTTTTTATATGCTTCAAATGCTTTTATTAAACTAGTTCTTTTTATAGAAATCATTATGCCATTAATTCCTAATTTTGTTGGTATTAATAGCTTACTTATAGTATTTGTTAATTTTGAGAAAAAATTTTTGTTTGTGCTAATTACTCTAAGACTTCTTTGCTCCATGTTTATCATCCTTTCAAAATACTATTTTTTCATTAGTTCCTATATTTTCAAAGACTTCATATGTTACCTCTGCCTCCACTGCATCATCTTTTATTGTATAATTTACTATTACATTATTTATGTTATCTTTATTTTTTATTGTCTGGTTTAACTTTTCTTCAGCTCTTCTTTTTGCTTCCTGTTTTGCCTCTTCCTCTGTATAGTTAATTTCATATTCTTTTATTTCAGAATTATTACATTCTATTAACTCTACGGGTATATAGAAATTTGAAAATATTTTTAATTTTTTATTCTCATATATTGTATCATATTTTTCGAAATTTGAAAGCCTTTTATATAAATTTATTCTAAAATTATTTATATTTAATGCATATTTTTTCTCTGTATTTCCCGTTTTTTCTGTTTTCCTTTCTTTAAATTTTACTTCTGCTTTTTCTGTATGCCATACCAAAGCTTCTATATCTCCTGTAGCCCTAGTAAAACGTGTCCCTGTATATTTTCCTTCCATCCATCCTGCTATAAGTAATGTTCCGTTTTTTACAATATCTCCTGGCTGTACCATTGCAGTTCCTGTATTCGCATTTATCTTTAAAATCTTCGCTTCTTTATCAGATACTATATTACAATATTCATCCTGGTTAATAATTTCCGGTTTTTCTTCTGCTAAAACAACTTCTACTATTGCATTTGTTCCTTTTATTTCTATTCCTACCCAAGCTATGTCTTCTCTTGCAAGTCTTATATTATTAACTATTTCTTTTATATTTATACTATTTTTGTATTCTCCTATTTTTAACCCATTCTCTGACAAAGTATGTAATATCTCTTGTTTTGTAGTATCTTCTTCTAGTCCTTTTATTTCTATATTCCAAACAAACTTTGAAAGTGTAAATAAGATTATTATAAATATAATTAGCATTACTAAAAGAATTTTTCTTTTTTTATATTTATGTAAAAAAAATGGAAAACCTTTTTTTTGGTTTATTCCTATCTTGCATTTAGTTTTCTTAGCTATTCTCTTTATTTTTTTAAAGTCTTCTATTCCTACATTAACATTTAAATATATATCATTCTTCTTTTCTATATTCCATAAATATATTTTCTGCATTCGGCACATATTTATAAATCGTTCTATAAAATAACCTTCAACATGTATATTCACAAATCCTTTTACATAGTTTTCCATTTTCTTTATACTCACAGTTTTTATTCCTCCTCTGTGCTTTCAAGATATAATTTAAAAATTTCGCCACTAATTAATATATCATTTTCATTTATTTGGTTTAAGTTCATTTTATTTCCTTCCATAATAATTATTCCTATAGAGGTATTTATTTTTACTAAATATTCTTCATATTCTATAATTCCCATATAGTTCTCTATCATTATTTGATTAAATCCTGTTATTGTTATTTTTGGAATATTAGTGGTAACCTCTATCGGAAGTTCTAGTATTCTTTCTATTTTATTTCTAGTATTTTTAATTTTTATCACTCCTATCTTTCAAATTCATCAAGTGATTTAAATTCATATCCTTCTTTTTTAGCTTCTTTTATAATTCCATCTAAAGCATTTGCATTGTCTTTAGAATTTCCATGTAACAATATTATTTCTCCATTATGCAAATTATCTAACACTATTTTTTGTGCATATTCTGTTCCTTTTTGTGCATTTTCATCATAGTCTAAATACCCAAAAGTCCACATTACATTTGTATATCCAAGTTCTTTGGTTACAGCTAAAGTTCTTTGGCTATATTCTCCTTTAGGTGGTCTTATATATTTCATTTCATATCCTGTTTTTTCGTATACAGCTTGATGCAGTTTCATTACTTCTTCTTTTATTTCTTCATTAGAAATATCTGGAAGACTTTTATGATTAACTGTATGATTTCCTAATTTCTTAATGTCAAAAAAAATTAAATTCGATTTTTATATTTTTGTTCTTATCAAACTCTATTTCTCTAATTAACTTTTGTAACATTATTTTATTTGGCTCTTTCATATTTAATAAATCTTCTGCAATCTGCCCTATTTCTTTCAAGTTAACTTTGGATTGCATATTATTAGTCTTTTTTAATTCTTCTTCTGTTTTCTTAATCTCTTTTACAATTATCTCTCTTTCTTTTTGTTTTTTTAGATAAATTATTTTAAAGTCTTCTACCTGTATTAATTTATTTATTTTATCTTGATAAATTTCTTCTATGCTACTTTCCACTTTTTTTAGTTGCATCTGCATTTCCTGTAATTTTATTTGGGATAAATTATTTGTACTCTTGGCTTCTTTTTCTGCTTTATTATAAATTTTTTTAATTTCATTTTCCGAAAATTTTATTTTTTTAATTTCCTCTTTTATTTTGCCAAGCACTGCTTCTTCAATTAAATTTGCTGATATTTGTTTACAATCACATAAGCCACTATAATTATTTCTTTTTGAACAAATAAAATATGTAGCTTTCCACACATTTCCGTTTTTTCTTTTTTCTTCTCTACATCTTAGAGTGGCTTTATTACCACACTCTCCACAATGCACTAACCCTTTTAATATATGGTCATATTTTCTTTCTCTTATTTTCGCATATCCATTCAATTTTTCCTGTGCTTTATTCCAAATTTTAACATCTACAATTGGTTCATGCATATTTTCTAATATAATATGTTCTTCTTTTTTAGTACACCTTACTTTTGCTATTTTATGGCTCACTTTTTGAAATTTTCTGCCAACTACATTTCCTAAATATACTTCATTTCTTAAAATATTCCCTATTTGTGCCCTAAGCCATACATATTTTCCACTAGGATTTGCACTTTTTCTTTTCATATATGTAGGTATTTTTAAATATATTGCTGGCGGTTCTATTTCCCTTTTATTTAATTCATCTGCAATTTTAATTGTTGACATTCCTTTATTTACATACATATCAAATATCTCTCTTACAATTTTTGAACTATATTCATCTGGGATTAAATAGTTCTTTTTTTCTTTACTCTTTTTATAACCATATGGAGGAATTCCTGCTTGATATTCACCTTTTTCTATTTTTCTTTGTTTTACACTTTTTATTTTATTTGATATGTCTTGTGCATAGTAATCATTGAAGCTAAGCTTAAATGTTAAAAATTGCAAGCCATCCGCTTTTAATGTATCTACATTATCTCCAATTGCTATGTACCTAATATTATTTGTTGGTAAATACCTTTCTAGGTAATACCCAGTATCTATATGGTCTCTTCCAAATCTTGACAAATCTTTCGTAATAATACAATCTATTTTTTCTTCTTCTATATCTTTTAGCATTTTTTGAAATCCGGGTCTATTAAAATTTGTCCCCGTATAACCATCATCTACATATTCTCCTGCCTCAATTAACTCTTCGTGTTCTTGTATGTAGTTATCTATAATATCCCTTTGATTTTCTACACTTTCGCTTTCTCTGTCATCTCCATCTTCACGAGATAAACGTATGTATTTTGCAACTCTTATATTCCTATAACTATTTACTCGATTAATTTTAATCACTCTCCTTTTTTGAGAGTAAACAGCTTATTTAAAGTTTATCTAATTTTGTAATGTGTTCTGTTTACTTTATCATCTCTAAATAAGCATTATTTTTGATTTATAGTTATGTATTCTATATATTTTTGCTTTAGTAATTCTGATAGTATCTCTTTTAAATTTTGCTTTCCATATCGTATTTGAATATTTATGTCTTCACTGTTCTTCATAATAGATTTTCTCCTTTTTAAGTTTTGTTTAATTTTATGAATTTATTTTTTAAAGTATTACTCCTATTACTAACAATGGTTTCAAAAATCACAAACAATAGATTATATTCTTATTTGCAAATTTATTTTTATCTTGTCTGATTTAATCTTATAAATTTGCAAAAAAAATGGTTGTATAATTAAAAAGTCAATTATACAACCATCTATCTTTTATTTTTTAAACATTTTTTTAATTCTATTTAATACTCTTTTAAAGAAGTTTTCTTTATATGGTACTATTTCTACTTTCTTATTTTCTTCTTGTTTCAATTTATTTTCTTTAAATAAATTGTCCACTCCATATTTTTCTCTTTTTGCTTTATCTATAGCAATTTGATTATTTCTTAAAATAATATCTAATTTTTGTTTCTGTTTTTCTGTTGCAAAATATTTTTTAAAATATACTACCAATATTGCATACGCTTTTCTTGATATTTGGCATTCTTCTATTCTTGCATTTGGACTCAAGACATATTTATAAGTTTTATCACAATTTTCTTTTAAAAACTCTATTTCTTCTGTTGGAATTTTAGATAACTCTTCTTTTGGTAATGTTTTTAATATTTCCAAAACTTGGGTATATGCCATTTTATATGTTATATTATCTGTTTGGATCATATCTTATTTCCTCCTTAGCTTTATCTTTTGCAAGCTGTGCTTCTGCATTCATAACATCCTCTATCCCTATTTTTTCTTTTCCCAATGCCAATTTTATTAAGTTATCATATTGTTTTTTCGTTGGAATGTTTTCTTTATCTACACTATATTCTTCTATTCCTACTTTTTCCATTGTAGTGTTTATCTTTTCTATAAGATCTACTGTTTTTATTGTATTTTGCGTTTTACTTATAGGTTTCGTTTTGTCACATGTTTCATACAAATCTTGCTCTTCAAGCACAATTTGCATTACTCTTACTAAATCTTCTGATTTATTGTCATTTATATTAAAAACTTCTAAATATTCGTCAATTGTTTTTGTTATATTATTATATTCATTTTCGAAGTCTTCCCTAAAACGTTCATGGCTAATCATTTGTGTAAAAGATTCGTCCTTTTCATCTGTTTTTCTGTTAAGCAGCCATCCTGCCATATTAGTTTCATATGTGTTTAGCAATTCATGCAACTTTTCTGGATCCTTTGTTTCTTCAAAATCTTTTCTAATTTTTTCTAGTCTTTGTATCTGATTATCTTTTATTTTTTCTTTATTTAAAAGTACTACTGGCATATTCCAATCTGTTGCAGCTTTATAGGCATTTTCTATATTCTTTTCTGTAGCATCTTCAAAAATAATAACATAATCCGGTTTTGTTTCTTTCCTCTCTATCGCAACTTCGCTATATACTCTTCTAGAATTATATGGCATAGATTTAGCTGTTAAATATTTCTTTTGCACTGCACTATATCCAAATTCATTAGAAAATGTATTTATATCTGTATTTCCCATCATTCTAACATTTTTATTATCCACAGAAGTAAAACCATACATTACGCCATTTTCACCTACAGGTGCCATTCCCATAAAATCTTGGTTTACATATGTCATCGAAATAATATGGTTAAATGTGTTATCACTCGTTTTCCATTTTTCTTTTAAATTTTCATTTTCATTTAGTTTTCCTTCACTTATAAATCCTGCATCTGTACTATGTACTAATAAATTAAAATTTTCCCCTGGCTCTATTTGTAGTATCTTTTTTCCACCATGTTCTATTATAACTTGCTTTTGCACATTAGCTAAGTCTTCCTTAGTTCTTGCTAACTCTTCTGTATAGCTTAAAGCATATTCTCTTTCCATTTCGCTTTTTATTTCTTCTATCTCTTCTATGTTTTGATTATGAAATTTAGAAAAATCCATCTCTTCTATATTTTGAATATCTAATATTTTAGTTATACTATGTATAAGATTTTTTCCTTTTTCAGAATTTAATTTTTCTATATCTACAGCATACATTTCTAATATTAAATTTGCTTCTTTTATAGAAATGGAAAAATATTTATTAAGATATAAATTCTTAAGTTTATCTAATTTTGTTTCTTTATTACCAAAATATTCTTTGCTTTCATCATAATTTATAGTTTTTTTATATTCTTCATTAAATTTTTCTTCTAAATCATTTTCATAATTTTCCGAATATGGAACAGTTATTATTTTTCCATCTCTTTTTGATTTATTATTTCTTAGCGCTGAATCTATTAAGTTTGCAGATATTTCTTCTGTTAATCTATCTACATTAATTTCATAACAATTATTTGTAAAATATTTTATTAAACTTCCTGCTAAATTTAAACTTTCACTTAGTTCTTGCTTCTGGCTAACTTTATTTGCTACTATTTGCATTAATTTTGGATTTTCTTTTGCTAAAATATCTAATTGTATACTTAAATTTGGAAATTTAAGTGCATATAGTATAAATTCTTCTCCGAAAGTTTTATATATTTCATCTTTAAAAATTGCAAAGTTTGTATTAACTAATGCCTTAGAATTCTCTTTTAATGCCTTTTCTAGTGTTCCTATTTTCTCATCTGTAAATATTCCTTGTTCATAGCAGTACAAAAAATTCGACATATCTGTATATCTTGTAAAATACTTTAATATTTCTTTGTAATTTTCTCCCTCTACTTTATCTCTTCTTTCTAATATGTCTTTTTTTACTTTTTCTTGTAATGTTTTATCCATTTTAGAAAATTCCAAATTAGATTGTGATACTGGTTTCATAAAAACTTCTGTTGTATTTTCTTCTGTATAAAAAATCTCTCCATTATCCATTTTCTCAGAAATTAACTGAATTATTTTATTTCTATATTCTTCATTAAGTCTGTTATTTCCTATTATGTGCATTAAATTTTTAATAGAATATTGTCTTAATTGTTCTACTTTTTCTTTAGAGATTAGTTCTAATATTTCTCTATATCGTAATTCTTTATTACCATTGCAATGGTCCAAAACTCCAATTGAAGAATCTATTGTATTTATTCCATAATAGCAAAACCAATCTTGTCTTTCTATAAATCTTTTAGATAATTCTTTCATTTGTTTTTCCCCATACCTTTTTTATTAATCTAGTAGCTATTTTTAACTTATAAAATATGTTTCTATTTTTATTAAAGTATAATAGCTACTATGTACTTATTCCGCTTCATCTGTTTTCATGGTAGGAATAAAGTTTTCTGCAAATTTATATTCATCTCTATTTTTTATATATAACATTCCTATAATTGAAAATACTATTGCACCAATAAAATTAACCATTAAGTCTTTCATTGTATCTTTTAATCCTATATCTAAATTTCCACCATTAATAACAAATTCTTTCATTTCTCCATTTTCTTCATATTTTATTATACTCTCTTGAATATTGTCTATTTTTATTGGAATATTTTTTCCTGTTTCATTAATTAATACAGATGAAATTGATGATGTAATTCTATCTTTTTGCATATCTGTTCTGGTAAAATTATCTGAACCATATTCAAAAAATTCCCATATTACACCTATTGTCATAGAAAAACAAAATGCTACTAATGCCACAAAAATAGGTGACATTTTTAAGTGAAACTTTGGACTTCTATTTAGTATATCTATAAGTGAAAATCCTATAGCAGCACATAAAAATCCATTTATTGTATGTAGCATAGTATCCCAAAATTTAAATATTCCATAAAAATTTTGTATCTCTCCTAAAACTTCTGCTGAAAATATGAAAAGTAATATTACTGTTTCTAAGGCATTTGGTAATTTTATGTTTAATTTTCTATCTATTATTGAAGGAATTGTAAATAAAATTAGTGTTAGTATTCCCAAAAACACATTTTCAAAATCTCCTCTAAGAGCTTGTGTAACTATTGTTATAATTACTAATATTCTTAATACTATACATACTGTTAAATCTCTTTTTCTAAACGTTCTTTCTTTTTTCATTTCTTCCCCCTATTACTTCTTTTATTTTTTGAATTATAACTATAGCTATTGTTCCTAATGTTACCGAAATTAAATCTACCATCGTATCTTTAATTGCATCTTGTCCAACAAACCCTTTTGCTACTTGCATATTTTGGCCTAAAAAACTGTCAACAAAAAATTCGAATAATTCCCATATAACACCCGTTGCAAGTGAAAAGCATACTCCAAATGCAATAATTGTTTTTTTATTAATATTACTACCTTCTGGTGTATTATTTAGTTGTTTTATAATTGTTTCTCCTACAAAGAAAAATATTATTCCAGACAAAGTATGTAACATTGTATCCCACCACAAGAATTCACCATAAAAACCTAATGCTGTTCCTAAACATTGTGCCGCAAAAATAAAAAGTATAATTGATATTTTTAAATTATTTTCTAATTTTATTTTCAGCAATTTTTCGATGAATATATCATAAAAAGTTAATATCATTGTTAAAATTAGTATTCCTATATTTTTGTATTCTCTCTTAAAAATTAGAAAAATAGTAATTATAACAATTAAAATTCTTATAATATTCGCAATTATTTTGTACATATCTTTTTTCTGTTTTTTCATACAATATTCTCCTTGTTTTTCAGTCTTACCACAAGTATAACATATAGTTATTTAGTTCTTCTACTACCATCTGTAAAATCTATCATTATCATTCTTGCACTTTTTCTTATCTAATTTTTAGTATAGCATAAATTATTTGTATTTACTATATTTCATAAAAAAACAACTAGTAATTTTTTCAATCTACTAATTGTTTTTTCATCCTTCAATTCCGGACATTAAGAATTTAGGTGTATGATTTCCTACTATATGCCCCTCATTAATCATTCTTTTTACTAATTCCTCATTTGTATTTAAATAATGACCCGTTATAAAAAAAGTAGCTTTCACATTGTTTTCCTTTAAAACATCTAGCATCTTTTCTGTATATCCAGCCTCATATCCTTCATCAAATGTTAAATATAAATTTTTCTTATCTGCATTTCCAATGTATATACCATCATATTGTTCCATCAGCTCTGCATTTTCTTTTCCCACATCTGGTCTTTTGTGTTCTTTTTCTCTTTTTATTCCCCAACCAATCTTTTTATTACTTAGAGTACTTCCACTAGTATATTGAAGCTTATTATTGTTATAAAATGTAAATATTAGTAAAAAAAGTAAAATAATTCCACATAGCGAAAAAAGTAATTTTTTGTCAAAAAGTTTCATACTTTTATCCCTCCAATATTATTTTTTCATATTGACATTATCAATTTTTTAGATTATATTGTATTTATTATTGGAAAATATAGGTAATAGTCTTTATTTATATTTTTTTGTCTATTATTGGTAATTCAATATTTTTCTATATAATAGTATATATATTATTTAGGAGGTGAAGATATGTTAAATTTTGTTTTATGCGATGATAACAAAAACATTTTAGACAAATTATCACAAATGTTAAACAACATTTTTATAAATCATGATTATAATGCAAAAATTACCTATACCTGTGATAATTCGAATGATTTATTCAATTACTTAAATGAAAATACTATTGATGTATTATTTCTAGATATCAATTTAAAAGATAAGTTAACTGGATTAGATATTGCTGAGCAAATTAGAAAGAAAAATAAAAAAATATATATTATTTTTACAACAGGTCACTTAGAATATGCTCTGGTCGCCTATAAGTATAAGACTTTTGATTATATTCCAAAACCTTTTGTTTCTGAAAGACTTGAATTAACTATATCTAGATTGTTTGAAGATATAAAATCCAATGTATCAAATTTTATTAAAGTCGGTAATTCCCAGATGTTAATTAGAGAAAATGATGTACTTTATATTAAAAAAGATAATATGAAGTTAACTTACCATACTCAATTTCAGGATTACTCGTCATATATTGCGTTTAATAAAATAGAAAAAACTTTACCTGATAATTTCGTAAGATGTCACAGATCTTATATCGTTAATATAGATACAATTAATACAATAGATAGTATTAAAAATTACATATATCTTTCTAATAATAATGATGTTTGCCCTATTGGGCCTAAATATAAAAACAATTTACTGGAGGTTATGAATAACTATGAATACAATACAAAAGATAATGAATATCTTAATGAAGCCTAATGCAACACTAACTGGTATTATTAGTATTCCTTGTACTTTAATCGAAATAATTATTTATGTTAATATGTGTTTAGTTCTTTTAAATATAGAAACAACTAAAAAACGTAAGTATCTATGTATAGGTTTCCTTTTTATTACTTCCATTTGTTTAGCATTTTTTATTCCATCACCATATAATTCAGTTTGTAATACTTTAATGTTTATACTTGCATTTGTATTGTTTTTTAAAACTAGTATTTTAGGTGCTTTTATCGGATTTGCAATCCCAATTATGCTAACTTCTCTTTTAGAAATGATTTCTTCACAAGTATATACTTTAATATCTAATAAACCTTACGCTGAAGCTATTTCACTACCTTTATATCATATAGCTTTTCTGTTAATAGTATATACATGCTTAACAATTATGCTACTATTTTTTAAACATTTTAAAATAAATACAACATTATTTACAAATTTAAATAAAAAAGATTATTTTTCAATTTTAAGTACTGTTATACTAGGTTTTGTAACTATATTCTTACAATTATATATAACTGCTTTTTATAATAATATTCTACCAGGATTTATTATTTTGTTAAGTATTATGTGTTTAGTAGCTTATGTTTTTGTTAGTATATTTAATATTATAAAAACAAAACAATTAGAAGTTGCAAACAGAGATATAAAAAATCTAAAATTATATAATAATACCTTAAAAATAATGTATGATAATATTCGTGCATTTAAACATGATTTCCACAATATTATGAATGGTATTGGTCGGATATATAACTGCCAATGATATGAATGGACTATCTAAATATTATAAATCTTTATTTAATGAATGTAAAAATCTTAATAATTTATCTGCTATTAATCCAGAAATAATTAATAATCCATCTATATACGCAATTTTAGCTGATAAATACAATAAAGCAAATTTAAATAATATTCAATTTGAGCTCGGAGTTTTTATAGATCTAAATTCTCTTCATATAGATACATATGAATTTACCAGAATATTAGGAATATTATTAGATAATAGTATAGAAGCTGCCCAAGAATGTGATAAAAAATATATAAATATACGTTTTTTAATGGATTACAGAAGAAATAGACAACTTGTAATTGTAGAAAATACTTATAATGAAAAAGATATAGATACATTTAAAATTTTTGAAAAATCATATTCAACTAAACCAAATAATACAGGACTTGGACTCTGGAAGGTAAACAAAATATTAAATAAACATGATAACCTTGCAATGTTTACAAGTAAAGATGATGAATTGTTTAAGCAACAATTAGAAATATATTTGCCAAAACCAAGTTTACTAAAAATTTAAACAAATAAAAAATAAAGTAATAATACTTTATTTTTTATTTATCTCGTTTTTTAATAATAAAAATACCTAATACATAGGTATTTTTTGTTGTTTAATTTGGATATTGATTGCTATTAGTCTTTTTTTATCATATTTGCAGGCATTTTTGGTTGATGTAATATTCCGAAAAAAAAGCATGCTGTATTAGATGATTTTGCATATTTTTCTGCTAATTTTCCTAACATTTTTAACATTTCATTTTCCCCCTTTATTTTTATTATATATAGTACGAGGATATTTCCTCGGTTACTATCCATACACTTCATAACCATACTTATTTTTGGTAATTTTATAAGCTAATTTAGTTATTGTTAATGTTTGAAGTAAAATTCCTATAATTATCATATTAGAAATTACTCTGTATGGTGTAATTATTGCGATTGCTAGTTCTGTACTCGCAATTACAAATGACCATATCTTTCGTTTTCTTCGTTCTTTCTTTTGTAATACTGGAACATTTTCTGTATCTGCTGGTGCATATTTAGAAATCATTTTAAAGCTAAATATAAAAGTACCAATTATAGCAATAACTTTTAAATTATCACTTAAATATAATATTTTAGCTAAATATGCACTTCCAATATACATTGTATTTGTTGCTATAATACAGCCTAAATGTGTATTTAAATGAAATCCTCCAGAAAACATTCTATATGGTAAAATTATCATAAAAGAAATTATAGTTAAATCAATTATATTAAGTAACCATGCTAACATAAATGTAATAAAAAATTTAGGTATTTCACCAATTAGTAATTGTAGACCAAAGCTAATTTCCTCTATTCTACTTTCATCATATTCATTAACAGATTTTATTATTTTATTTGCTAATGAATCACAAATTGTTTGTATCACATTTATCCCTCATTTCTTTCGTTGATTTGTCTTTATTATAATGGATTTTTATTATTTTTGTTCATTTGTTTGGCGAAATAATATGTTTTGTTTGTGAATAACTGTTATTATTTTTTACATATATAAAGTGCTATTTCACCAACAGAACTATAGTTTAATTTTTTTGTTTTTTGTTAAAATATAGCAAAAAACGTACATAAGATTTTTCAACAAATGTAAATTTTTAAAAATCTAGTGTACGTCATAATTCTCTAGTACAGAAAAAAGCCCAATCAACATTGGACTTTTTTATAGTTTTATATCTTTTAATATATTCCATACTCCATTAGTATCTGGCAAATATTTAAATTGCATTTCTTTTTTTGTTACAGGATGATAAAAACTTAATTTATATGACCATAAGGCTAACTGCTTACTTCTACTTCTTGTTCCATATTTAGTATCACCACATAAACTATGATCTCTACTTGAAAACTGTACTCTTATTTGGTGATGTCTTCCTGTTTTTAAATTAATCTTTACTAAACTCATATTCGTTTTTTCATCATATTTTAAAGTTTCATACTCTAGTTCTGCCAACTTAGCATTTTTTGTATTTTCATTTGAAACAAAGGACTTATTATTTTTTTCATCCTTTTTTAAATAATCTTTCATTTCTCCTTTGGTTCGTTCCATTTCTCCTTTTACTACTGCAATATAATTTTTCTTAACTTGTTTATTTCTAACCTGTTCACTTAATCTAGAAGCCGCTTTAGAAGTTTTAGCAAATACCATAACTCCACCAACATTTCTATCTAGCCTATGAACTAGTCCTAAGTAAACATTTCCTGGCTTATTATATTTATCTTTTAAATACTTCTTTATAATAGTAAGCATATCATCATCTTTAGTTTTGTCTTCTTGTGATGGAATTCCAGGTTCTTTAACTACAACAATAATGTGATTATCTTCATATAATACATTAAGCATTGTTTTCCTCCCATCTACCATATATTCCACAAGGCAGTACGAGTTTAGAATTTTTCATAGGCAATCCTATTTCACCAGATTCGAAACTTCCATTATTTTTTATATTTATTCTTAATATATTTTCTAATACTTTCGCAGAGATACCAGTAGTATACGAATTTATTAAGAAAAATAAAGGCTTGTCCGACAATACTTTAGTACATAATTTAACTAAATCCGCAATATCTTCTTCAAATCTCCATACCTCTCCTTTTGTCCCTCTACCATATGAAGGTGGATCCATAATAATTGCATCATATTTATTGCCTCTTCTTATTTCTCTATTTACAAATTTTTCTACATCATCAACTATATAACGAACTGGTCTTTCTTTTAATCCAGATGAATTAACATTTTCTTTTGACCACGCTACCATTCCTTTAGAACTATCTACATGACATACAGAAGCTCCTGCAGAAAGGCATGCTACAGTTGCTCCCCCTGTATATGCAAATAAATTTAATACTTTTATATTTCTTTTACTGTTTTGTATTTTATTAATCATCCAATCCCAGTTAACTGCTTGTTCTGGAAAAAGTCCTGTATGTTTAAATCCCATTGGCTTTATATTAAATGTTAAATTTTTATATTTTATTTGCCAGTTTTGTGGAACTTTCTTTTGGAATTTCCAATTACCACCACCAGTGTTACTTCTATTGTATATTCCATGTACATTATTCCATTTGTTTTTAAAAGTTTTTTCTTTCCATATTATTTGTGGGTCCGGTCTTACTAAATATATTTCTCCCCATCTTTCTAATTTTTCTCCATTTGCCATGTCTAGTATTTCATAATCTTGCCACTCATTTGCTATTTTCATATTCCATCTCCAATTACATATTTGATACTATTTTAAAAAAATTATATATAGCTATTATATTAGCTATACAAAATATTCCTCCTATAGAAAATAATAAACCTAAAATATTACTACTTTTTCTTTTTTTCTTTCTATTATATTCTATAGTAAAAATTTCATCTTTTGCATATTCCATATTATTTACACCCCTTTATTATATGTATATGTGAGAATGTAAAAAATATGCTTCATTTAGAATATATTTTACCATAACCATTACACTTTTTTCAATATAATACCGGGATTTTGGGGACGGTCCTTAAAATCCCGATACATAAAAAAGCATTTCTTAGATTTTCTAGCCAATAAAAATTCTAAGGCACACAATAATTCTTTAGTACAGAAAAAAAGCATACTAGGATTTTCTATCAAATTTAAATTTTAAGAAAATCTTATGTATGCAATAATTCTCTAATACTAAAATTTCTCCTAGTATAAAATTTTTTATTATACTTTTGTTATAGATAGTACCTTATATTTGCTTATACCAGCTGGTACTTGAACTTCTACTACTTCGTTTTTCTTTGCTCCTAATAAAGCTGAACCTATAGGAGATTCATTAGATATTTTATTTTGTGTAATATCTGCCTCTGTTGTTCCAACTATTGTATATTCAACTTCTTCGTCAAATTCCATATCTAACACTTTTACAGTATTTCCTATTTGTACTTTTTTAGTATCTATTTCTGAATCATCTATAATTTTTGCAAATCTTAATTTTGCTTCTAATTCTGCTATTTTATCTTCATTTGCTGCTTGTGCATTTTTTGCTTCATCATATTCTGAATTTTCTGAAAGATCACCAAATCCTAAAGCTACTTTTATTCTCTCTGCTATTTCTGATCTAGTTTCTGTTTTTAGCTTTTCTAGTTCAGCTTCCATTTTTTTATATCCTTCTTCTGTTAGTAGAATTTCTTTGTTGTTATCTCCCATTATGTCATCCCTCCTGAATAATTTATTACTGCATTATATTAAGCCAATATTTAGCTTTTGTCAAGTATTATTTTTTTATTTATATTTATCCACACATTTTATAAATTATATTCACTAATGTCTACAATTCCTCTTCTTCCTATAAAGCTTTTTATTTGTAAATTTTCTTTTATTATTGTTTTCCTTATGTCTTGTAATCTCTGCATTATAATATATGACTCATAAATTTCATTCTCTTCAAATTCCTTTTCATCTTTTTCGGCAATAAGTTTATAATTATTTATATTTATTCCTATAAAAGTCTTATTTAAATTTTCTATATTATTTTCTATATTTACAATAATTGCTTTTCTATTTATTTTATATTTTCTTAATTGTTCTTCTGTAAAATCTATATTTATTATTATATCTTTATTCAATAAACTTTTATTCTTATTATTCATTACAGGAACTACTATAGCTTCTTCCTCATATAATTTATCTGTAAATTTTTTAAATTTATTTATATTATTTGTAATAATATTTACACCTTTTACTTTTTTTATTAGCTCATTTATATAAAATATATTAATTTGTGAATAGTCATTTGCAAGTATTGTTATTTGCATATCATTTTCATTAAATTTACATACTTTAGATAAATATTCAACTATCTCTGGTATTAAGTGTTTAAATAAATTTCTTCCATCTAATATATTTATATTATTTGAATATATGTTATTTAAAAATTCTATATTGTTTTTATCTTTTTTAGCAACTACAATATTTTTTATATTATCTTCTTTAAGCTTTTCTAATAATTTTTTATTAAATTTAGGAATCGTATACTTCTTTCCATTTTCATATTCTTCTATTTCTATTTTATTTAGTATTCTTTTTAAAATATTCTTTTCCTGTCTTGTTTTTATATATCCAACCATAAAATCACCTTACTCATTTATATGAATAAAGTGATTTTATATTACTTACTAATTTAATTCTTCTTTTACAAATGTCCAAAATTCATTATTTGGCTCTCTATCTTTTTCCCAAAAAGCGATTCCGGCTAAATTATATTTTTTAGCTAAATTTATTTTTTCTCCTATGGATTTTTCATTTTCTATCCACATTTTATATTTTTTGCCCTTTTTCTCGTATTCTACATAGTATTGTTTTAAATCTTCATCCCATGTTGCTACTTGGTTTTCTGGAAGAACATCAAATAAATCATTCATATTCACTATATTTGGAGCAAATGTACCATCTTTTTTTTCTTCCCATGTTCTCATATATAATGGTATTCCTAATACTATTTTCTCTGGTGGCACATCTTCTTGTCCTAAAAATTTCTTAATATTTGCTTCTACCCAATTATATCCTGCTGTTGTACCTGCTTTACTAGATCCTGTGCCATATTGGTCATATGCCATAAATATTACATAATCAGAAACATCTGCAATTACATCTCTGTCAAAGCATAAAGACCATGTTGCAGAACCATCTGGAGCTGTTACATCTACAGATAGTGTTTTTCCCATTTTCTTTAATCTTGGAGCTAACTCTATTAAAAATCTTGAATATACATCTTTATCTGATTCATTCATATTTTCAAAATCTACATTTACACCATCTATATCATATTTTTCTACCAAATTTATTAAGTTTTCTATCATGCTCTCTCTTTTTTCGTAGTCATTTAATATTTGTGAAGTAGTATCTTTTAATGAATTATTAGAAAACATTGCCCAAACTTGGTAATTATTACTATGTGCCCAGTTTATATAATCTTTTCCTTCTTTATTTGCATTGTCATTTATTTCTCCATTACTTCCTTTCATAATAGAAAAGAAAGCTGGCGATACTACATTTACTCCATCCATTTTTTCGCCTTTTCTATCTGGTGCATTAGCATATTCTGAATAATAGTCCCATACTAAGTTGATTTTTCCGTCTACTTTATTTATATAATTCTTTTCTTCTCTTACCACTTCTAAATCATTTAGATTTTCTTTTTTTACATATCCTATTGTTCCATCTATTGTTCTAACTTTTGCCCAATCTTCTTTTTCTTCTATAAATACAATTTCGTCATTTTCTTTAAGCTTATCTAGTGTTCTTGAAAATACTTGTGGCTTATATTTAATTTTTGTCTTTTTATTAACAGTTGCTGTTTCTTGCTTTCTGTCTAATGAATCTATAATAATAGTATCGGTATCTTTTATATATTCTAAGTCTACATCATAAACTTTTTCACTTATTTCTGAAAATGGTAAATAAACTGTTTCTTCTCTTTCTATAGCAGGTGAATTAAGCTCCTCCTCTTCACCATTTATCGTAATTTTATTATTCTTTGTGCTTAATTTTGCTATATTTATTTCCGATGTTGTTACAATGTCACCATCTTCTTTATCATATTCTATATATTTGTCAAAATAATTTTTTATATCTGGTATAGACATAAATATATTATTGTTCTCATCTATATATACATCATTCTTCATTTTTAATGTAACATTATTATTGTTTATTAATATTTTGGTTTTTCCATTATAGTCTTCTTTTATATAATTTGGTGAAAAGTAAAATACCCCACCTAATATTGCAAGAAATATTATTACAATAATTACATTTAATATTATTTTTCCTTTACTTCCTTCGTTTTTTTCTTTCATTCTTTTTGCCATTTGTAATCTCCTTATTATAAAATTCTTTCTTATATTATCATAAAATAAGAAATTAGTGAATAAGATTTTTAAAAATATTAATACTTAACATAAATATCTCGTTTTTCTTTACTTTTATGGGTATTTATGGTATAATTTTAATGAATTATGCAAAGGAGGAGTCTTTATGTGGCTAGTTTGGTTAGTAATAGCTGGAGCACTATTTGTAGGCGAAATATTAACAGCTGGTTTTTTACTACTATGGTTTGCAATAGCTGCAGTTATAGCTATGTTAGTTAGTTTTGTTACAACAAACTTATTTATTCAAGTTTTAGTATTTGTAATAGTTTCTATATTATTACTTATATTTACAAGACCTTTGCTTTCTAAATATGTAAAAAGTAATAATACTATAACAAATTCTAATGCAATTATCGGAAAAATGGCTATTGTAACAGAAGAAATTTCTTTACTAAATTCTACAGGTCAAATTAATGTAGATGGAGAAGTTTGGTCTGCAAAAACAATGGATCCAAATTTAACTATTCCAAAAGGTTCTAGAGTAGAAATTATTGGTATAGATGGTGTAAAAGCTTGCGTTGCAAGTAATTATAAATTACCATCTAATAATATAGAAAATAATTAGAAGGAGATAAAAAAATGGGAGGAATTATATTTTTACTAGTTTTAATAGTTTTTGTTGCTATAATTGCTTATAAGTCAATTAAAGTAGTTAAACAATCTGAAGTTTATATAATTGAAAGATTAGGTAAATTTCATAAGGTGGCAGATGCTGGTCTTACAGTAATATTTCCTTTTGTAGATCATGTTCGTAGTGTTGTTAGTTTAAAACAACAAACTATGGATATTCCACCACAAGGAGTTATTACACAAGATAACGTTACAATTACAATAGATACTGTTGTATTCTATCAAATAACAGATCCTGCAAAAGCAGTTTATGAAATTCAATCTTTAAAGAAAGGTATTGAATATTTAGCTATTACTACAATTCGTGATATTGTAGGTAAAATGTCTTTAGATGAAACTTTTAGTTCTAGAGATTTAATAAATCAAAAATTAAGATCTATATTAGATGATGCAACAGATAAATGGGGTTGTAAAATAGACAGAGTAGAAATTAAAGATATTAACCCACCAGATGATATTAGAGATGCAATGGAAAAACAAATGAATGCAGAAAGAAATAAAAGAGCTTTAATTTTACAATCTGAGGGTGAAAGACAATCTGCTATTACACTTGCTGAAGGTAAAAAAGCTGCTGCTATATTAGAAGCTGAAGCAGATAAAGAAGCTCAAATAAGAAGAGCTGCCGGTGAAGCTGAAGCAATTAGAAAAGTAGCAGAAGCTAAAGCTGAAGAAGTAAGAATGGTTTATGAAGCAATTAAAAAGGCTGATCCAGATGAAAAACTTATACAAATTAAATCTTTAGAAGCTCTTGAAGAAGTTGCTAAAGGAGATGCTAACAAAGTATTTATTCCTTTCGAAGCAACTGCAGCATTAAGTGGTTTAGGTGCTGCTACAGAAGTTATAAAAGATGGCGAAAAAAAGATTGTAGACAAAAAATTAAAAGATAAATAATTATAAATAATCAATGCTCCTTGTTAAATTTTTATTTTAACAAGGAGCATTTTTTATATTATATCAAATTATCTTAATCCTACATTTGTGTTTAAAAATTCAATCTTCTGCTTATATTTCTGTTCTAAGATTTTCTACAATCGTTTTTAATATTTTTATTGTATAATCTATTTCTTCTTTTGTATTTTCTTTACCTAAAGTTATCCTTACTGCACTATTTGCAATGTCTTCATTAAGCCCCATTGCAATTAATACATGTGATGGCTGTGGAAGTCCACTGCTACAAGCAGAACCACTAGAAGTACATATATTATGTTTTGCAAGTAGTTTTACAATATCTTTTCCTTTAGTATATACAAACGAAATATTCACATTTCCTGGTAGTCTATTTTCTAAGTCACCATTTATTTTTATATATGGAATTTTATTTCTTATTTCATTTATAAAATAATTTCTTAATTCTATTATATTTTTGTTTTTATCTTGCATTTCATAACAAGCCATTTCAATAGCTTTGCCAAGCCCAACAATACCTGCTACATTTTCAGTTCCTGCTCTTTTATCATTTTCTTGATGTCCACCATTCTGCAAAGGTACGAAATTTATTCCTTCTTTTACATATAAAGCTCCTACCCCTTTTGGCCCGTAGAACTTGTGAGCAGACATTGACAATAAATCTATCCCCATTTCTTTCACATCTATTTCTACATTTCCTATTGCTTGAACTGCATCTGTATGAAATATTGCATTATAATTATGAACAATATTTGCAATCTCTTTTATAGGTTCTATAGTTCCAACTTCATTATTAGCAAACATTATAGATACTAAAATAGTTCTATTGTTAATACTTCTTTTTAGTTCATTTATGTCTATTTCACCATATTTATCTACATTTAAATAAGTTACTATAAACCCTTCTTTTTCTAATTGCTTACAGGTATTTAAAACTGCTGGATGCTCTATTCTACTCGTAATTATGTGGTTACCTCTTCTTTTATTAGCTCTTGCTACACCTTTTATTGCTAAATTATCACTTTCACTTCCACAAGAGGTAAAATATATTTCTTTCGGATTAGCTTTTATTGCCCTAGCTACATTTCCTCTTGCTATATTTATAGCTTCTTTAGATTTATAACCTAGTTCGTATAATGAAGATGCGTTACCATAGTTTTCGCAAAAATATGGATCCATTGCTTTTTTTACTTCTGGTGCGACTGCTGTTGTTGCTGCATGATCAAAATATATTGTATTCATATAACATTACCTCTCTTATATAATATTATATGTATCATATCATTATTCTTGTTACTTTTATATAAAAAAGATTTGCTACTACAAAAAAGCACAATAAATTATTATACAATAATTACTGTGCTTTTTTATTAATAGGGATTTCAAAGACCGTCCCCAAAATCCCTGTTACATACCACTCATTCCACTATACATTTGTTGTAAATATGAATTATAGTCAAATGGTTTTACTGTTTCTGGCTTTCCATAATCTACACCAAAAGTATCTACTCTTACACTTTTTATTACTGGTGGATTAACTGGCTTACTTGCTTCTGCTCCTTCTGTTTCGTCTGCTGTTGTTACTTCTGTTTCGTTTAATTTATCTAATATTTCCATTCCTTCTATAACTTTTCCAAATGCTGCATAGTATCCATTTAATGTTGCATTATCACCTGTCATTATAAAAAATTGTGATCCAGCTGAATTATATCCTTCTTCATATAGTCCCATTTGGCTATAGTCAGATCTTGCCATTGATATTACACCTTTTTCGTGTCTTATAGTGTTTTTATTAAATCCGTTTTGTACAAATTCACCTTTTATGGCATAGTTTTCTGTTTCTGATCCTCCATCTTCTATTGCAGATAATGTTGGTGATCCTGAACCAGTTCCATCTTTATCTCCACCTTGTACCATAAAGTCTTTTACTATTCTATGGAATGTTAAACCATCATAAAATCCTCTATTAGCTAAAGTAACAAAATTAGCTACTGTATTTGGTGCTTGGTCTGGGTATAATTCTAATTTCATTGTTCCCATTCCTTCTATTTCCATTGTTACTATTGGGTTTTGCTTTTTAAAAGTTACCTTTTGGTATATTGTATATCCTACAAAACCTGTTAATACAACTATTAATATAATTGCTATAATCATAATTATTTTCTTTGTTTTCATTCGTTATCCTCCTAATTAAATTAAAGCATTGTCAAAAATAAACTGCTCTTGCATTCTTTTTAAAGATTGTTTTATTGTTTTTGCTCTTACTTCTCCTATTCCTTCTACTTCGTCAAGCTCTGGAATATCTGCATCTAGAATATGTTGGAAAGAGTCAAAAGATTTTACTAAGTTTTCTACTATATTATTAGGTACTCTTGGAATTTTACTTAAAATTCTATATCCTCTTGTGTAAACTCCAACTTCATCGTAATTATCGAAATTTTCGTATCCTAATGTTTTTGCTATTGAAGATGTTTTTAAAAGTTCTTCATATGGCAGTTTAATTATATCTTCTAATGCTTCATCTTCTGTTTTAGTCGTTTCTTTACATAGATAATCTTTTATTATTAGAAGTTCTTCTCTTTCTAGCCCACCTACTAGTTCTTCTAATTGCATACTTATAAGTCTACCATCTTGTCCTAATTCTGAAATTCCTCTTTGGACTTCGTCTACTATTTTCATAACCATTTCCGCTCTTTGTATAGCTCCTACTACATTATCTAAAGTAACAATATCGTTAAACTCATATTCATTTAAAATATTTAACTTACTATCAAACACTTTCTTATATTTTTCTAATGTTTGTAATGCTTGGTTTGTTCTATTTAATATTGTTGATGAATCTTGTATTGTATACCTTAAGTTACCTTTAAATACTGTTATTATATTTCTTCTTTGCGAAATACTTATTACTAGTGCTCCTGTTTGTTTTGCTGTTCTCTCTGCTGTTCTGTGGCGGGTACCTGTTTCTTTAGTAGTAATTTCTGGTGATGGTATTAGCTGTGCATTTGCATATAAAATTTTCTTTAGGTCTGTACTTAATACTATTGCACCATCCATTTTAGCAAGTTCATAAAGTTTAGAAGATGTGTATTCTTCATCTATAAAAAATCCTCCATCTACTATGTCTAAAACTTCTTTAGAATCAGAAAATACTAATAATGCTCCTGTTTTTGCTTTTAAAATATTATCTAGTCCTTCTCTTATTGGTGTTCCAGGTGAAATTAGCTTTAGTATGTCTGTAACTTCATCTTTTTTGCTGATTCTCACTTGTAATCAACCCTTTCTACTAACCAACTTATTAACTATCTTAATCCAATTTCTTTCATGGCTTCGTTAATATTTTTCACACCAATTATATCCAATTTATATGATTCTTTCAATAGTTTTTTGTTATTTTCTGGTATTATACATTTTTTAAAGCCTAATCTTTCTGCCTCTTTAAGCCTTTTTTCTATCATATTAATTGTTCTTACTTCTCCTGTTAAGCCAACCTCTCCTAATGCTATTATTCCTTTTGGAATACTTATGTTCTTAAAGCTTGAAGCAGTTGCTAATACTATTCCTAAATCTAATGCTGGTTCATTTACTTTTAAACCACCTACTACATTTAAATAAACATCTTGGTTTCCTAGCATAAATCCTGCTTTCTTTTCCATTACTGCAACTAATAATGTTAATCTGTTATAATCTATTCCATTTGCTGTTCTTCTAGGAAGTCCAAATACACTTTGCGTTACTAAAGCTTGTAGCTCTACTAATAATGGTCTTGTCCCTTCTACTGTTGCAACTATAACAGATCCAGATGGATTCTCTTCTCTTTCTGAAATTAAAATTGATGATGGGTTAGTTATTTCTACCATACCTTTTTCTTGCATCTCAAACATTCCAATTTCATTTGTAGATCCAAACCTGTTTTTTACACCTCTTACCATTCTATAAGAAAAATATCTTTCTCCTTCTATATATAGTACTGTATCTACCATATGTTCTAAAACCCTTGGCCCTGCTATATTACCATCTTTTGTAACATGACCAATAATTATAGTTGTAATTTTTCTAGACTTGCAACTTTTCATTACTCTACTTGTTATTTCTCTTACTTGGCTTACACTTCCTGGTGCAGAGCTAATTTCTTCTGAATACATTGTTTGCATAGAATCTATTATTACTAACTTTGGCTCTAATTCCTCTATGTTTTGGTCTATAATGTCTATATCAGTTTCACCTAAAAACAAAATATCATCATTTTTTATATTTAATCTATCTGCTCTTAGTTTTATTTGCTCTGCAGATTCTTCGCCAGAAACATATAATACTTTTCCTTCCCCTTTTATTTTGTCACATAATTGCAAAATTAAAGTAGACTTACCTATTCCTGGCTCCCCTCCTACTAAAACTAGAGATCCTTTTACCAATCCTCCACCTAAAACTGTGTCTAGTTCTTTGTATCCTGTAGAAGTTCGTTGGGCATCTTGCCCAACATAACTATTTAATGGCTTTGGTCCTTCTTGAACTTTCTTAGCCTTTTTTCCATTTTCTACTTTTGTAGATATTTTTTCTTCAAAAAATGTATTCCATGAATTGCATGCTGGGCATTTTCCTAACCATTTAGCAGATTCATATCCACATTCGTTACACACAAAAACTGTTTTTGCCTTCATATTGCTCCTTTTTTAGTCTTTATTTAATTAATTCTTCTAAACCTAGCGCTAATATAAACATAGCATGTGACCATCCTAGTCCAATGACCCATTTAGACTTCATTTCTTCATTATCTACTTGCTCTGCAAGTAATCCTAAAGGTGTTGCTGTATCTATTACGAATTTTAAACATTCTTCAGCATTTGCCTTTGCTCCAATTAACTTATAGTATATGTACATCCACATTGTAGATATTACCCATGGGTTCTTACCTCCAATATACCCATCATTTTCAAACCTTAAATATCCACCAGTATATGTTCTTAATGTTAAATTAATTTTTTGCACTGTATTTTGAATTATTTTGTCGTTTGGATCAAATACTCTAAATGGTGTAACTGCTCCCATTATACTTATGTCCATATTGCTATCTTTTGTATTTCTTTTTAATATATTTTGCTTTTCGTCATACAAGTTTTCTAAAATATATTTCTTTATTATTTCTTTGTATTCTTTTAATTTTTCAGCTTCTTTTGGAACTTTAAATTTCTTACTACTCTTTTGTAACTCTAAATATATCTTCTCCATTGCATCAAAAGCTGAATATATTGCAGATAAAGAATATAAATGTACTCCTTCATTCATCTCCCATAAGTCATAACTTACATGTTTATATATTTGGCTTCTATCTAAATAGCTATATTTAGTTTGTAGATTTTCTTCTACTTCTTTATCATTTAAAAGATTATCCATATAATTTTTTAAGAATTCTATTGCATTCTCGCACATAAGCAAATTATTCTTTAAAAAGTCGATATCTCGTTCTTTTAATCTGAATTCTTTAATTTTAAAATGTTGATATAATCCTGCAATTACACTTGCTGTTTCATCTACTTGGTATCCCCAGCATGGTGCTAGTCTACCATCTGTATAAAAACGTTGCTCCCACATTCCATTTTGACTTTGTGTTTTGCGTAAAAATACATTATAAAAATTGTCTGCATCTTTATACATACCAACCATATCTAATGCTTGAGAAATTGTAACAGCATCTCTTGGCCAACAATATGCATATCTTCCACATAAATCTTTTTCTTCGTCTACTTCTAGTGCTGCAATTATTCCACCAGTTTCTTCATTAACTAATAATGGGAATAATAAAATTGTTCTTCTTAAAATTTTTTGTATTTTAGCATTATATAATTCATCATCATATTTTACTTTAATTGTTTCATGTTTTTTTACATATCTTCTCCAATAATTTTTAGTATCTGTAATTAATTTTAATGTATCATATTCTTTTATCCTATCTATTTCTTTAATTAGGTCATCTAATACATCTACTTTATAATTTTTATTAATATATATGTATATATTAAATTCTTTTGTTTCTCCTGGTTTTAATATTCCTAAATCGTATGCTATTGCAGATTGGTTAGACATTGCTATATAGTCTTTATCATTTATTACTCCTGAAGAAATATTAGCTTCTACATTATTCAATTGATAACTATATATTGGCATATTAGAAAATGTTGTCATTGCAAAGTCGTGACTATATTGTATCATTGCATTATCACATATTCTTACTCCTACCATGTTATTTAAATTAGAAAATAGTTTAGAATTTATTAAAAACTTTACATCTAAATCTATCTTATTATAATTTGTAAATGTATATCTTCTTATTAATACATCTTTTTTCATTGGAATAAAATCTTCTTGCTTAATATTAAGTTTAAAATATGTATTTTCTATTTCTGTATTTAAAACATTTGTATCTGTAGAATAATATTGATTATAAGTATTGTTTATATCATCATGTAATTTAATTAGCATAGAGTCATTTACTTTTACTCCCATTTCGTAATAATCTATAAATTGTCTATAATCTGCTGTAGGGTATGATAATCTTAATAATTCACCTTTATTAGATAAGCTTGCAATCATTTTTCTATTTCCAATAATAGCATCATTTAGATATTTTCTTTTCATTTGTATTCTCCTTTATTTATTTACAATTCTATTAATTTGCTTTTGTAATTCTTTAATTTTTTCATTTAAATTTTCTATTTGACTATTTTCTATATTGCTATCCATTAGTCCATAGTTTACTATATCTTCCATATCATCAATTTTCTCTTTTAATAAGTTTAGTCTATCTATAATAGCAAGTTTTGTAAACTTATTATCTTCGTTTTCTGATCTTCTTTGTCTTCCTACTAATCTTACATCTGTATCTGTAAGTTCATATGTTTCTCCAAAGTTTGGAATAGAAACAGGTAAATTAGTTGTTTCTATTATTTTATTTTTTAATACTTCTTGTCCTTCTGGCTCCCCATGTAGTAAAAATATATGTTTTGGCTTCTTTAGGAATGAATATATAAAGTTTAGTAATCCCTCTTGGTCTGCATGTCCAGAGTATCCTTCTATATACTCTATTCTTGCATTTACTGCAACTTCTTCTCCAAATAATTTTATTTTCTTTGCCCCATTTACTATACTATATCCTAATGTTCCTGGTGCTTGATATCCTACAAACAAAATTGTATTATTTGGATTCCATATGTTATGTTTTAAATGATGTTTTATTCTTCCTACATCACACATACCACTTGCAGAAATAATAATACAAGATTCGTTGCTTTCATTTAATGCTTTTGACTCCTCTACTGTTCTTGTAAATTGTAGTCCTGGAAATTCTAATGGATTATTTCCTTTTTGCATATATTCTTTTGTTTCTTCATCAAATAAGTCCATATTATCTTCAAAAACTTCTGTTGCAGATATTGCAAGTGGACTATCTACATATACTGGAACTCTCATTAGTTCTTCGTATTTTTTTCTAAAGTTTTCATCGTCTTTTTTGTCTTTTAATTTATTTATTTCAAAAAGTATTTCTTGTGTTCTACCTACTGCAAATGAAGGTATAACAACTGTTCCTCCTTGTTCTAATGTTTCTGAAACTACATTTAAAAATAATTCTGCCTTATCATCATTTCTCATATGTAATCTGCTACCATATGTTGATTCCATTATTAAGTAATCTGTATCTTCTATCATTGTTGGCTCACTTAATAATGGTATATCATTATTTCCTAAATCTCCAGAAAATACTATTTTCTCTTCTTTTTCGTTTTCTCTTATCCAAACTTCTATTGTTGAAGAGCCTAGCATATGTCCTGCATCATTAAATCTTACATGTATATTTTCATCAATTTCTATTATTTCATCGTATTTTACTGGTTTAAACAATTCTAGTGACCTTGCTGCTTCCTCTGCTGTATACAATGGTTCTAGCTCACTTTCTCCTTTTCTAACTCTTTTTCGGTTTTCCCAGCTTACTTCCATTTCTTGAATATGACCACTATCTGGTAACATAATAGAACATAAGTCACATGTAGCTTTTGTTGCAATTATTTCTTTTCTGTATCCTTCTTTATATAATTTTGGAATTCTTCCTGAATGATCTATATGTGCATGAGTTAATAGCATAAAATCTATGCTATTTATGTCAAATTCAAATGGTTCTTCATTTTCCAGTTCTTCTGTAGCCTTACCTTGAAATAGACCACAATCTACTAAAAATTTTTTTCCAGCTCCTTCTACTAAAAAGTTTGAACCAGTTACAGTTTTTGTAGCTCCTAAAAAAGTTATTTTCATTCTTTACCTCCCTATGAAAATATTTTAATTTTTTTCTTTTCCTTTATCTTAAATTTTCCTATACTATTTGTAATAGGTATATCTTTTAATTTTTCCTCTACATCACCATCTAAATAATTTGCTCTTACTCCTGTTTGTGTAGCTTTAATACTTACTTGTGCATTTTCTAGCTTTATTATTTTTAATGAAAAAATACTTTTTAATATTTCTTTATTTATATATTCATTAGCATTAACTGAATTTATAAGCTTCTCATTAATTGCTTTTTGTATTAAAAATTCTCTTACACTGTTTATATCTTCTTTTAATTCTTCATTATCTTTTAGCAATTCTTGTTTTGATATAGGAATTAAATTATAATATCTAAATTCATACAATAATTCTAACACTTCTTTTTTTCCACTTAGTTTTTCTGCTAATATTTTATATCCTTTTAAAAACATCTTTTGCAATTTTATTAATTCATCTAATGCTGTTTCATCACTTTCTAATATTTCTTTATAATTAAAAATAGAAACTCTATTGGCTTTATTTCCTTTTATTTGCTTTATAATTTGTCTAGGATCTAGCTTTTTATTATATTCCATTATTTGCTTTATACATTTTTCTCTTTCTTCAATTAAATCTGTTCTTAATTGAAGTTCATTTTTATTCGTATTACTTTTTAGCAATTCTTTTTTTAATTCTTCAGAGTCATTTATACATCTATCTAAATATTCTACTCGCTTTAATAGTTCCTTTTTTTCCTTTGTTATTTTATCTATATTTTTTTTAGATGTTTTTTCTTCAATATTTTCTAGTTCATTGGATCTTTTAGGATTTCTTTCTATATAAATTTTTAATATTGTTACAATTATTTGCTTAAATAATTTTTCTGCAAAATCATTCTCATATCTTCTTTTTAATTCTTGTTTTAATTTATCTAAATAATCTTCCTTTTCATCTTTATTGTGTATCCATTCTTCTAATAGTTCATTTCCTGCTATTATCCTAATATTTTGAAAAATTAAATTAGAGTATATATCTTCAAATTCATTTGAAGATATATACCATGCAAATCCGTTAAAGTCTCTTAATAATTCTATATTATTACTAGAATTTCCCTTTGTAAGAATCTCTGTAATTGCATCTTTTAGGATTCCATATTTTTCATTTAATATATGTTCATTATTGTATAAACTATATAGCCCTTCCATTACACATTTTTCGTTTTGAAAAACTTCTAATTCTTTTTTTTCTATATTTGCAATATATTTAGAGTTTATATCGTTTAATATATCGCTTCTGTTACTTTCTGGCTTTATTATAACTAAATTCTTACAATTTTCCTTAACAATATTTATAAAATTATTTAAAACTTCTTCTTTATCTGAAACATCTCTTTTGACCATTTTATAGTCATTATAATTTGTCTCCATTTTATATAAAATACTTAATATTAAATTTTTACCCGTACTAGAAAAATCTTTTTTCTCTAAAATTTGTTCTAATAAATTATTATAATCTTTGTCTTTTAGTTTAGAAAAAATTTTTTCTTTTGGCATTTTTTCCACCCTTCCTATATATTTTCATCTGGAGTAGTTCCCATTTTTAGTTCATCTAATCTTTCTTTTGTTATTAAAACTTCCCTTGGCTTACTTCCTTGGTATCCAGAAATAATTCCTCTTTCTTCCATTTGGTCTATTATTCTACCAGCTCTTGCATAACCCACTTTAAATCTTCTTTGTATAAACGATGTAGAAGCTTGGCCTGTTTCTACTACTGTATCTATTGCTTCCATTAATAATGGATCTGTATCGTCTTCTTCTTCTATTTTGTCTAATTCTTGGTCTGAACTATTTGCTTTTTCTATGCTTTCTATAATGTCTTCATTATATTTAGCTTCTCCACCATTAAATTTTAAGAAATCTACTATCTTTTCTACTTCACTATCTGATACAAATGAACCTTGAACTCTAGTTGGTTTAGAAGCTCCAGATGGGTAAAATAGCATATCTCCTTTTCCTAATAATTTCTCTGCACCCACTGCATCTAATATTGTTCTTGAATCAACTTGTGAAGATACAGCAAATGCTATTCTAGAAGGTATATTAGCTTTTATTATACCTGTAATTACATCTACAGATGGTCTTTGTGTTGCAATTACCAAGTGCATTCCTGCAGCTCTTGCCATTTGTGCTAACCTACATATTGCATCTTCTACGTCTTTAGCAGCTACCATCATTAAGTCTGCAAGTTCATCTATTATAATTACTATTTGTGGTAATTTGCCTGTTCCTCCTTCTTTTTCTATTGCAGAATTATATCCTTTTATATCTCTTACACCCTTATTGGCAAAAAGACTATATCTGTTTACCATTTCTTGTACAGCCCATGCAAGTGCTCCTGCTGCTTTCTTTGGATCTGTTACTACTGGTATTAGCAAATGTGGAATTCCGTTATATACAGATAATTCAACAACTTTTGGATCTACCATTAATAGTTTTACTTCATTTGGCTTTGCTTTATATAATATACTTGTAATTAATGTATTTATACAAACACTCTTTCCTGAACCTGTACTTCCTGCAATTAATACGTGTGGCATCTTTGCTACATCTGCAATTACAACCTCTCCTCCAACATTTTTTCCTAGTGCCAATGCTAATTTTGACTTATGATTTACAAATTCTTCTGTTTCTATAATATCTCTTAAATGTACTACCTCATTTTCTTTATTTGGAATTTCTATTCCAACTGCTTGTTTTCCTGGTATTGGAGCTTCTATTCTTATACTTTCTGCAGCTAAACTAAGTGCAATATCATCTGCAAGATTTGCTATTTTATTTACTCTTACACCTTCTGCTGGTTTAACTTCATATCTAGTTATAGCTGGACCAACAGAAACATTTTCTACTTTTGCAGATACTCCAAAACTATATAAAGTTTTTTGTAATTTTGCAGCAGTATCTGTTAAAGCTTTTTTACCACCTTTAAATACTCTAGCTGTACCTTCACTTAATAATTCTATTGGTGGAAATTCATAGTTTTCTTCTTCTTCTGTTAAACCATGTTCTAGTACTAATACTTCTTTTGTTCTTTCTTCTTTCTTTTCTTGCTCTTGCTTAAATAAATTTGCCTCTATTTGATTTGGTTTGCTCTCTTTTGCATCTAATTCTTCTTTACCATGAAGTAATTTTTTCTTTTTAGGCTCTGTTTCATTTAAGTTTATTGTAATTTGCTCTTCTATTGGTACTTCTTCTTTTATAATCTCTTCTTTATTTTTCTTTTTCTTCTTTCCTTTTTCTTTTCTATTTTCTACTAATACACTCTTCTTATCATTTTTTATTTCTTCTTCATATTCCTCTTCGTCATCTTCATCATCTTCATATTCTCTTCTTTCTTTCATTCTTTCAAAGAAAAGACCTATTAATTCTGCTGGTTTTATTTCGAATAAATTTATTAAAGTTATTAATGCAATACCAACTAATAAAATAATTCCACCAAAGGTACCTAATAATTTGCAAACAGGTAAAGCAATTATTGCTCCTATAATTCCTCCCGCAATATTATTTCTACCTAGTTCGTATGCGTCTTCAAAAAATGCAGAAGATGTCATTGCCATAGATAAATTCCCTTTATTTATTTCTATAATTATCATTGTTGATGCAATACATACTAAAAATATTACATAATTTATCATTTTTTTGCTTAAATATTCTTTATCATCTGTTGCTATTTTTATAGCAATAAATAACGTTCCAACAGGAATAATATATTTTATCCACCCCATTATTCCACCAAGCATTGGACTTAAATGTTCTCCCATCCAACCAGATTGTGTATATATTAACACAGCTAGTAACAAACTTATTATTATCATAATAACTACTAATAAGTTTTTATCTATATTATTTTTCTTTTTTCTACTTTTTGTATTCGTTCTACTACTTGATGTTTTTTTTGTAGTTTTTGCTCTTTTTGCTTTTGCCATTATATTCCCTCCAATTATTATCATCGCAAATGGAAAATCATATTAACACTGTATTTAAAATTTAATATTCTCCATATTTTTACTATACAAAAAGTCAGATGTCTGTATTCATTAGTAAAATAAGTACCGACCTCTGACTTCCAATTATTTTAATTCTTTTCTATTATTTTGTATAACTTTTAGTGCATCTTCTAATGCAACTTGAATACTTCCTAAGACATTATCTGCATATTCTTTTGTTCCTTGTGATATTTCTCTTGACATTTCGTTTGCTGTTTCTATAATTTGTGCTTTTTGTTCGTATGCTTTTTTTGTAATTTCGTGTTCATCTATCATAGAAATAATTCTTGTTTCTGCTTCTTTTACTATATCATTGGCTTCTTTTTGAGCTTCAGTTAATATTCTTTGTCTTTCTTCCTTTACCCATTTAGCTTGTTTTAATTCGTCTGGAAGTTTTAGTCTTATCTCTTTTATAATTTCTAATATAGCTTCCTTATCAAGAACTGCTTTATCCGTAAATGGAATTTTTTTACTTTGATCTAATATTTCTTCTAAGGTTTCTAATAATGTGAAAATCTCCATTCGTTTACTCCTTTCGCATAAATATTAACCATGCTCTACCATATTTTCTAGTATCATAAATATTTATACTTACGTTCAATTTGCTAATTTCTTCTTCTACTCTTTCTTTTTCATCTGTTTCTGCTATAATTATACCATTTTCTGTTAATAAATTTTTATCATTTATTATTTGTATACTATTACTTATATAATTTGTATTATATGGTGGGTCTATATATATATATTCAAATTGCTCTTTTGTACTGTTTAAATATTTTTCATAATCAGTACATAAAACTTCTACTTTTTCTTTTACTCTTAACTTTTCTACATTCTTGTTTATTATCTGTATAGCCTGCTTGTTTTTATCGCACAATATAGCTTTTTTTGCTCCTCTGCTTATGCTCTCTAGTCCAATTGCACCACTACCAGAAAACAAGTCTAGTAGTTTAGAATCTTTTATTTCATTTTGTAGAATGTTAAATAAAGATTCTCTTACTCTATCTAATGTAGGTCTTGTATCTTTTCCTTCTAATGTATATAATTTTGTTCCCCTTGCTAATCCACCTATAATCCTCATAATACCTCTTCACAACATATATTTTATTAAATATTAAATATATGTCAATATTATTAATATAAATGTCACATATATTTAACAGTTCTGTAATAAAGACAGCAAAAGACAAATTTTGCAAAACAAAACTTGTCTTTCGTTAATTTTATAAATTATCTTCTTCTTTATTTATATCTTTAAGAAGCTCTAATTGTGATATTAATAAAGCTTCCATTTTAGCTTTATATACGTCAAATTGTTTTTTAATATCATCTAATTCTTTTTTCTTTAAATTTATTTCTTGTGATAAACCATCTGCTTCTTTTTGTGCATTTCCTTTGGCATCTTTTATTATTTGCTCAGCTTGTTGTCTTGCAACATTTTTAACTTCTTCAGCTGTTGATTGTGCCATAACTAAAGTACTTTGTAATGTTTCTTCTATATTTTTGTAATGAGCTAAACTTTGTGTTAATTCATCTATTGTTTTTTTAGCTTCTGTACTCTCTTTGTAAGCTTTTCCATAATCTTTTGTTAATTCATCTAAGAAATCGTCAACTTCTTCTACACTATAACCGTTAACCATTTGTTTTGAGAATTTTTTGTTTTCTATGTCTAATGGTGTAAGCATGCCACATGCCTCCTTTTTACTCTTTATATTAGTTTTAAACCTTAATATAAGCACGTAAATCGTGCTTATATTAAATTAGTAATTATTTTAAATTAATTTTTTGTACTATTTTTTAACCAAGATACAGATAATTTGTTTGAAATCTCTTCTCTTGCCATTTCATTTGTAATTTCGTAATTATAAGGTGCTATTAAGAAGATTGAGTTTGACACTTTTTGAATGTGACCATCTAAGGCAAAAACTCCTCCACTAATAAAATCTACTATTCTTCTTGCTACATCTTTATTTACATATTCTAAATTTACAATTACAGATTTTTTTTCTTTAAGAAATTCACATATTTCTTCTGATTGGTCAAATGTTGTAGGTTGTGAAATTACCATTTTTATTTGTTGAGTTTGTGGCATAGATACCACTTTTTCTTTGCTCTTTTTACCAAATATTCTTCTATCTTCTATATCATCATTTTCATCATCATCATATCCATCATATGTATCGTATTCATTATTATCATATGTTTTTTCATCTATTTCTTCTGCTTCTCTTTCTGTATCCATTCCGAATAAATCCCATACTTTGTTCATTATAGCTCCTGCCATCAAAAAAACCTCCTAATATTTCTCCTTTGTTGGTATTTGCATATAGTATCTAACTTTTTTTTAATATTGTCAATAGTTTTTTATTTTTGTAATTTTATTTTAACATTTTTGTAATATTGCTGTAATATTATCTTTTTTTGTTGTTAGCTATTGCTTGAATCTCATCAAACATATTTATCTTAGTACTAACATTTAGTTCTGAAGAATTATATCCCATTTCTTTTAATTCATCTGATGTGTAATTATCTATTATAGAATATGTATCATTCTCTTTTTTTACTTTTACTAAAACTTTGTTTAAATATCCTGCTCTATTTCTAATAACATATGCTAAGTCATTTTCTTTTATAATTGCTGTATTAGGCACTTTATAGCCAGAATATTGCCAGAATATAATATCAAAAGAAATTTTTCTACTTCCAATTAGTTTTTCTACATCTTTATTTATCTTAAATACTACTAAAACATCATCATTTGTTTGTTCCATAATATATTCTACTTTACTAGAAATTTCGTCACCATTAGATAAACGTAATTCTAGTTTACTTCCTTGTTTTATATCATGTAATTGATTCTTTTTTATAATAGTAGCAATAAAACATTCATAATTATTTACTATTTTTCCACATTCTGTATTTGTAGCTATTGTTTGTCCTGTTTTTAAATTTAAACTTTCGAAAAATGATCTATTATAACTACTAAAGTCGTTTGGTGTTAATACATCTTCTAAATCATCTACTTTATAAGATACTACTCCACTCATTGGTGCTTTTATATATTCACTACCAGAATTTAGCTGGCTCTCATATTTTTTTCTCTCTTGTATTAAATTATTTAGGTATGAACCTGCTTCACTATTTTCGCCTATAATATTCGTTTTCTTTTTTATATAGTTTTCTATCTCTCTTTTATATTCTGTAATTTTCTGTATATTATTATTTTTAGAAATTTCTAATAATCTTAATTCTATTTCTTTTTCTAATAATTTTATATCTCCTGGGTATACCATTGCCTTACTATTTTTTTGTGCTTCATCTATTTTTTCATCTAGCTCATGTATTTTATTTACAAGTTCCTCTTCTCCTTTAGAATAATACCTAAAAACATTCTCATCTTTTGCACACTTTTCCCCTTCTGTTTTTATTTGTACCATTCCATTTTTATAATTATTTCCTTGTATCTTTTTTTCGTCTCTTATAACATATCCTTCTGCTTTTATTTCTTCAGAAATTGAGCCTTGCTCTACTAAAAATACATCTGTTGGATTTGCAAATAGTTGCCATGCTGTATATATTGCATAAATTATAACTGCTATAAATAGTATACTTATAATAACTATTTTAACTTTATTTTTTTTCTTGTTAGTTTTTATCTTTTCTTCCAATTTATCTCCTCCAAGATAATATCTATGTTTTTCTCATTTCCTTCTTTTGCGTCTAACCAAATTAATTCTTTTATACCTTTAAACCATGTAACTTGTCTTTTTGCATATCTTCTAGTCTCTTGTTTTATTTTTTCTACCATTTCTTCATATGAACATCTTTTTTCTATATAATCTACAACTTCTTTATATCCTAATCCTTGCATTGCAGTTGGAAATTCTTTATATTTGTTTTTTATGTTTTCTACTTCTTGTAGCAATCCTTCTTCAAACATCTTTTCTACTCTGTAATTTATTCTATCATATAACTTACTTCTTTCATAATTTATTCCAAATACTTTGTAATTATATTTTGGAGGTTCTTGTCTTGAAATTTGTTCTAATTCGGTTTTATTTTTTCCTGTTTGATTATATATTTCTAAAATCCTTAATATTCTTTTTTGGTCATTTGGGCTAATTTTAAGACATGCTTCTTCATCTATTTTCTTTGCTTGTTCATATAGCTTTTCTAGCCCAACATTTTTAACTTGTTCTTCTAAATATTCTCTATATTTCTTGTCAAATTCTAATTGTGGATAATTTATATTATAAATTAAACTATTTATATATAATCCAGTTCCTCCAACAACTATTGGCGTATAACCATTGTTTAGAATTTCTTCTATTGCATTTTCTGCGTTAAGTTTAAATTCTGCAACAGAATATCTTTCATTTGGAGAAATAATATCAATCATATAATGTTTTATTCCTTGCATTTCTTCTTTTGTAACTTTAGCTGTTCCTATATCCATTTCTTTATATATTTGCATAGAATCTGCAGAAATTATTTGTCCATTTATTTTTTTCGCAAGATCTATAGATAATCCTGTCTTTCCAGAAGCTGTTGGTCCACCTATTACTATAACATCTTTTTTTGATACATTCTCTCCCACTTTTTCCTCCATATTATTTTCTTTCAAATTTTCTTTCTATTTCGTATTTAGACATTTTTATAACTGTTGGTCTTCCATGTGGACAAGTAAATGGATTTGTTAGTTTTAGCAATTCATCCATTAAACTCTCTACTTCTTCTTTTGCTAAAACCATATGTGCTTTTACTGCTGCTTTACATGCTATTGTTGCTAAAAATTTATTCTCTATTTCTTGTTTTGCTGTTCTTGCTACAGAATTTATTTCATCCAATGTCTCTAAGAATAAATCTCTTGTATTTAAATCTAGACATATACTTGGTGTTCCTGAAATTTTTATTGTGTTATCACCAAATTCTTCTATAATAAATCCTGCTTTTTTAAATAACTCCATATTTTCTCTTGCAATATCCATTTCTTTATGTGTTAAAGTTATTATGTCTGGTAAAATCATTAACTGAGAGTCTTTCTCTTCTTCTGCATAAAAATTCTTTTTTACTTTTTCATACATAATTCTTTCGTGTGCTGCATGTTGGTCCATAATGTACATTTCATTATCCATTTCGAAAATAATGTACGTATTAAATACAATTCCTATAAATTTATATTGTGTTTTATACTTATAGTCCTCTTCTACATTGTCAAATAAAGTTGTATTATCTTCTTTTGTAATTGTTTGTACTTCTTCATCTTCTACCTTTGGTGGCTTTGCTCCAAAAATTTTAAAGTACATTTCGTCAAAGCTCTCTTTTTTTGAATTTTCTTTTATATTGTCATTGGCTAAATTTTCTATTTGCTTATCTATTTCTTTACTTGCCTCTTCTAATTCTTTTATGTCTAATTTTGGTTCTTCTTTTACTTCTTCTATTGTTTCTGTTGTTTCTACATTTGGTTGTATATTTTCTACATTGTTTAGTGTGTTATTTTCTTCAACTTTTGACTCTTCTATAGTTTTTTCTTCAGTACTAGTTTCATTATTATTGAATGGATTATAATTTATATCTTTTTTAGTCTTTTCTAAATCTTCTTTTATTTTTCTTTGTAGCTCTAATAAACTATTAAATCTATTGTTTTGAATTTCTTTTTCTACACTACTTCTATTTCCAAATATTGAGCTTGTTACTCCTATATTTGTTTCTTCTTTTTCTGATTTTTTTATTAAGTCATTTTTTAATAATGTTTCATTTACAGCATGGTATACAGATTTAAACATTTTAGATTCATCTGAAAATCTCACTTCTAATTTTGCTGGATGTACATTTACATCTACCTTTGATGGATCCATTTCTATATTTAATATTGAAAATGCGTATTTACCTATTGTAAGTAATCCTTTAAATCCCTTTTCTATAGCTCCAGATAAAGTTTTGTCTTTTACATATCTTTTATTTACAAAAAATAGTTGATTTGATCTGTTTGACCTTGCTATTTCTGGTTTTCCTATAACTCCTGTAATGTGAATATCTTCATATGTATAATCAACATTTAATATGTTTTCAGCAACATTTTTTCCGTAAATACCATATATAACATCTTGTATATTTCCGTTTCCATTAGTTTGTATTATAACTTTCCCTGTATTTATTAATTTAAATGCTATATTAGGATTTACTAATGCAAGCCTTGTTATTGCGTCTTCTATATAACCTGACTCTGTAAAATCTTTCTTTAAAAATTTATACCTTACAGGTGTATTAAAAAATAAATTTTTTACAGTTATAGATGTTCCTTTTTTACATCCAATTTCCTCTTGTTCTAGTATTTTTCCAGCTTCTACAACAACTCTTGTTCCAATTTCATCATTTTCTGTTTTTGTTATTAATTCTACATTAGCTACTGCAGCAATACTTGCTAAAGCCTCTCCTCTAAACCCCATAGAATGTATTAGTTCTATATCGCTAGCTTGTCTTATTTTACTTGTTGCATGTCTTTCGAATGCAATTTCTGTATCGTCTTTTGCAATACCTTTACCATTGTCTGTTATTCTTATAAAAGATATTCCACCATTTTTTATTTCTACTGTTATAGATGTTGCACCTGCATCTATTGAATTTTCTACCATTTCTTTTACTACAGATGCTGGTCTTTCTATAACTTCACCTGCTGCTATTTTATTTATTGTTAATTCGTCTAATAAAACTATATTTCCCATATATATTTTTCTCCTTTTCTATCTCACTACCATTGCCAAAAATTATATCATTATTTTTTTAGTAACACAATAGATATATTTCGAATAAGATATATCATACTAAGAAAAAGAACTTAGGTTTAAAAAAGAAAAGGGAGGTTATATTTATGTGTGGTAATAATGACTTATTATGGTTCATCATTCTTTTCTTAATACTTTTCTGTGGATGTGGAAATAGTAGAAACTCTGGATGTGGCTGTGACACACCTTGTGACCCATGTGGTTGCTAATTGTATACTGTTTGAAATTTTATACAGTTATACTTATGTTCTTATATGGAACATTTGAAAGGAGGGATTTATATGCCAGAAAATAGAGGTTGTGGATGTGGTTTCGGTTTTGGAGATGATTGTTGCACTTGGATAATATTATTAATAATAATATTCTGTTGTTGTGGTGGAAATAGAAGAAACGGATGTTGTTAGATAAAACATAAATAAAAAGCAACTAGACTTGGAGATTACTCTTAGTCTAGTTGTTTTTTATTTACCATTATTATTTTGAAATTATCCAACCCATCCGTAATGCTTTATGAAGCTTTTCAAATTCATAGCTTATTACACTTATCTTTTCTGGATCATACAACTGATATCCTTCTTTTGTAAATCCTAGTACCGCAACAAAATGTGAATTATCATTATTGGGATCTTCTTTATAAACTGCGTTCTTTACCAACACTACAGGTAATTCCCCTGCTAAAAGTGCTTTTTCAATTTCATAAACCGTTTCTAAGCGTTTACTTTTTAATTTATAAAACCGTGGTACGAACTTATCAAACCAGATATGAATCATTCCCATTTTTTGCCAAGTTTCATCTGCTTTTTTCTTATATCCTCTGTAGCCATACTCTAATGCCATTTCTGCTAGTTCTGATATGAGCATATCTTTTTCAGACAAGAAATATCTTTCAATAAATTTTGCTATAAGAATAGCACATCCACTGCTTGCAACTGTTGAAACAAAGTCATCTTTGCTTTCGTCTCTAAAAGGTACTTCTGTATAATATTGCTGTATAGGTAATCTGTCTACAAGCTCAATTATATCTATACTTGCTTCTAGATTATCTTGTGGTCGCCTCCAATCTTTTAAAGATTCTAGAAGACTGTTTTGTTCTTCCCGCCATGAGGTTTTAAGTTGTTCGTAAATTACCGAATCTACTTTTGCTTGTAATAACTCTTTTTGCATAATTTCTGATGTTTTCATAATTTCTTCCCTTTCTGCTAAATTCTAGCATTAAATTTATTTACAAGTTACTATTTTACATAATATCACAAGTTTGTTTATTTTTCAATACATCTATTTTCCTACTATATAAAAATAAATCCAACTTATTAAATAAAATTTAATAAGTTGGATTTCCTAATATTTTATAAATTTTAGTACATTCCACCCATGTCTGGCATTCCTGCTGGTGCTCCTCCACCACAGTTACATTTTTCTTCTTTCTTGTCTGCTACTAAACTTTCTGTAGTTAGTATCATAGAGGCAATACTTTCTGCATTTTGTAATGCACTTCTTGTTACTTTTGTAGGGTCTACAACTCCTGCTTTCTTCATATCTTCATATTTTTCAGCTCTTGCATTAAATCCTACACCTTTAGCAGATTTTTTTACTTCTTCTACTATAACTGCTGGTTCTAATCCTGCATTTCTTGCTATTTGTTTTGCTGGCTCTTCTAATGCTTTAAGAACTATTGAAGCTCCTAATTTTTCATCTCCAGTTAATGTATTTACAAATTCGCTAACTTCATTAATAATGTCTATATATGTTGTTCCTCCACCTGCAACTATACCTTCTTCTACAGCTGCTTTTGTTGCAGATAAAGCATCTTCTATTCTTAATTTTTTATCTTTCATTTCTATTTCTGTTGCAGCTCCAACTTCTATTACAGCTACACCACCAGCAATTTTAGCTAATCTTTCTTGTAATTTTTCTCTATCAAATTCACTTTTTTCTTCACTTATTTGTGCTTTTAATTGGCTTATTCTTTCTGCTATTTGATTTTTGTCTCCCATTCCATCTACAATAATTGTATTTTCTTTTTGAACTTTAACTTGTTTTGCTCTACCTAATTGTTCTATAGTTGTGTCTTTTAAGTCTAATCCTAAATCGCTTGTTATAACTTCTCCACCTGTTAGTATTGCGATGTCTTGTAACATTTCTTTTCTTCTATCACCATATCCTGGAGCTTTTACAGCAACTACATTTAATACACCTCTTAATTTGTTAAGTACCAATGTAGATAAAGCTTCATTTTCTACATCATCACATACTATAACTAATTTTGCAGATTGTTGCATTAAACTTTCTAATAATGGTAACAATTCTTGAATGTTGCTTACCTTCTTATCTGTAATTAATATATATGGGTTATCTAATATAGCTTCCATTTTTTCTGTATCTGTTACCATATATGGAGAGATATATCCTTTATCAAATTGCATTCCTTCTACAACATTAACTGCTGTATCTGATGTTTTTGATTCTTCTATTGTTATAACTCCATCTTTAGATACTTTTTCCATTGCTTCTGCAATTAAGTTTCCTACTTCTTCGTTATCTGAAGATACACTTGCAACTCTTGCAATATCATCTTTTCCATTTACTGCAACACTTATTTTCTTTATCTCTTCTACTGCTTTTGCTGTTGCTTTGTCCATTCCTCTTTTTATTGCCATTGGATCTCCTCCAGCTGCAACATTTTTAACACCTTCTTTTACCATTGCTTGTGCTAAAACTGTTGCTGTTGTTGTTCCATCTCCTGCAACATCATTTGTTTTTGTAGAAACTTCTTTTACAAGTTTTGCTCCCATGTTTTCGAATGTATCTTCTAATTCTATTTCTTTTGCTATTGTTACTCCATCATTTGTTATTAATGGAGAACCAAAACCTTTATCTAGAACAACATTTCTTCCTTTTGGTCCTAATGTTACCTTTACTGTATCTGCTAATTTGTTTACACCATTTAATAATGATTTTCTTGCATCTTCACCAAATTTTATTTCTTTTGACATATTAAATTACCAACCTTTCTTTATTATTCTATAATAGCTAAAATATCAGATTGTCTTACAATTTTATATTCTTCACCTTCATATTTTACATCTGATCCTGAATAAGTATTTATTATTACTCTATCACCTTTTTTTACATACATTTCTTCAACTTTATCATTTATTTTTTCTCCAGGTCCAACTTCTATAACTTTTGCTGTTTGTGGTTTTTCTTTTGATCCTGTTGATAAAATAATTCCACTTTTTGTTTTTTCCTCTTCTTCTTCCATTTTTAATAATACTCTGTCTGCTAATGGTTTTATCATTACACATTACCTCCTATATATGATTATTAGCACTCTTTGTTTGTGACTGCTAATAATTTATACCTTTTATTAGCAATTGTCAAGTCAGTTTGCTAATTTTCACATAAAATTCACATTACTTCTAACTTTGGATTTCATTATTAATTTTATTAGTATTTTTATATTTTTAGAACTATTTTTATTTTTCTTTTACTGCTTTTATTAGTCCGTACAAATACTGGCGCAGGTCTATTTGGTCTTGACTTTAATTCCGGATGAAATTGTACTCCAATAAAAAATGGATGTTTTTTATATTCAACAATTTCTACTAATTTTCCATTTGGAGAAACTCCAGAACATATTAAGCCTGCTTCTTCTAATTCTTCTTTATATTTATTATTATATTCAAAACGATGTCTGTGTCTTTCTAATATATTTTCTTTTCCGTATAATTCTTTTACTTTACTATTTTCTTTTAGCAAGCAAGGATATGAGCCTAGTCTCATTGTTCCACCTTTTTTAGTTATATCCTTTTGTTCATCCATTATATGTATAACTCTATTCTTTGCATCCTCTTTAAATTCTTCCGAATTTACATCTTCTAAATTTAATACATTTCTTGCAAATTCAACTACAGTCATTTGCATACCTAAACAGATTCCCAAAAATGGTATATTGTTTTCTCTTGCATATTTTATTGTAGTAATCATTCCTTCTATTCCTCTATTTCCAAATCCTCCTGGTACTACTATTCCACTATATCTTTTTAACTTATCTTTTACATTTTCTTCGTTTATCATCTCTGAATCTATTAAATCTATTTTTACTTTTACATTATTTGCATATCCTGCATGTGTTAAACTTTCTATTACAGATATATATGAATCTTCTAATTTTGTATACTTTCCAACTATTGCTACATTTACATCTTTTCCATTTATATTTTCTATTTTATCTATCATCTCTTGCCACTCAGTATTATCTGGAACATAATTATCCAGTCTTAGTAAATTACATACAGCTCTTCCTAGTCCTTCTCTTTCTAGCATAAGTGGTACTTCATATAAGCATTTTACAGTTTTATCTTCTATTACATTTTCTTTTCTTACATTGCAGAATAAAGCTAGTTTTTCTCTTATAGAATCTGGAATATCTATTTCACTTCTACAAACTAATATATTTGGTTTTATGCCATATGATTGTAATTCCTTAACAGAGTGTTGTGTTGGTTTTGACTTTATTTCGTTTGACCCACTTATATATGGTAATAAGGTTACATGAATGTATAATACATCTTCTGGATTTTTTTCTAACCCTACTTGCCTAATTGCTTCTATAATAGAAAGTCCTTCTATATCTCCAACAGTTCCTCCTATCTCTGTAATTACGATATCTGTGTCTGTATCTTCAAAACTATATATTTTTTCTTTTATTTTGTTTGTAACATGTGGTATTACTTGTACTGTCTTTCCTAAATATTCTCCTTCTCTTTCTTTTTCTAGTACTTCTAAGTATATTTTTCCCATTGTTATACTAGAATTTTTATTTAGATTCTCATCTATAAATCTTTCATAATGTCCTAAATCTAAATCTGTTTCTGCTCCATCATCTGTAACAAATACTTCTCCATGTTCATATGGGCTCATCGTTCCTGGATCAACATTTAAATATGGATCAAATTTCTGTATTGTTACTTTATAACCTCTATTTTTTAATAATCTTCCTAATGATGCTGCTGTTATTCCTTTTCCTAAACCAGAAACAACCCCTCCTGTTACAAAAATATACTTAGTATTCATATCCTATCTCCTCCCCAAATTAAACCGACGAATGTAAAATTTTGGTTTATTTATAATTATTAGAAAACCTAAATTTCGTCATATTTTTTCTATTAAATAAAAAAGAGAGATTAAAAAAATCGCCAAAATTGGTTTTTTTTTAATCTCTCATATCTTAATTAATTTTCTTCATTCTATCATACTATTTTTTCTTGTTCAAGTATTTAAGAAATTTTATCTAATGAATATTGTAATGTAGCTGAAAATAATGTTACTAATTTAAATAGTAATGTATATAAAATTTCACCTATAAATGACATTATTAATGCTCCTATTAAAGCTATAATAACTATAAATAATACTGGGTGTAATTTTCTTTTATTTATTTCTTTTGCAATTATTATGTATAATCTAGCAACACAAATCATTACTAATGTATATATTATTAATCCTACAAAATTAAATTGTCCCATAATTATAGTTGATGATAAATAATATGCAACTTTTATAATAACTGCAGCAGCAAATGCTTCTGTTTCTTTATTTCTTTTAAAATATTCATATACTAAAATTGCTACTATAATATCAAAAATAAAATTTAGTGCTATTACCATGAAATATACCTCCTTTTAGAATTTCATTGTATTTATAATTTCTAATACTTTTTCTTCGAATTCTGCTTCTTTACTTTCATTATTAATATTTGTCATAATCATTGTTTTCATTTGATTATCTTTATTTACAATATAATATATTGTTCCCTCTTCTTTTAAGTCTTCATATGAATAAGTATAATTATATGTTACATAGTAAATGTCATCGTTAGCTTTTATAAACTCTTTGGAATTTAAAGTAATTAAATAATAATCTGAAAGTTCTAGTTCTTCTTTAATGTTAATGTTTTTACATACTTCGTCTGCTTTTTCTTTATTAGATAAATCTACTTTCTCTTTTCCTGTTTCTACAGCTTTTTCTTTAATAGCTACTAAATTACCTGTTTCTAAATCTACTAATTTACTATATTCTAATGAATCAGTTTCAACTCTTGACATTTTTTCTTCATCATATGTCCAATAGTTTATTTTTGTATCACCTTCTAACTCTTTTATTTCATTGTTTTCAGAGTTTATATATTGCATTGATGTTACCCCTGTAACTAATGCCATTGAAATTACACAAAATAAAAATATTATAATAACTTGATATACTTTAATCTTTTTTTTGCTTATTCCATAAATGATACCTAATATAGCTATTATAATCATTATAATTACTACAATATGGCTTAAATATAAACATGTCCACATAATTCTTCTCTCCTTTACGCTTTTTCTACAAATATTATACATTTTTTACATAAAATTGTATATTTCCACAATATTAATTTTATATTACATTTGTATATCACAACATTATAAATCTTTAATATTATGTTATACTATAATTATTAATTATAATTTTAGGAGGTTTACTATGACACCACATAATGAAGCTAAATCAAATGATTTTGCAAAAACAGTTATAATGCCAGGAGATCCACTTCGTGCTAAATATATAGCAGAAAACTTTTTAGAGAATGCTAAATTAGTTAATTCTGTAAGAAATATGCTTGCATACACAGGGCTATATAAGGGTAAAAAAATTTCAGTTATGGCTCATGGAATGGGAATGCCAAGTGTTGGAATTTATTCATATGAATTATATAAATTTTATAATGTAGAAAATATTATAAGAATAGGTTCTTGTGGTGGATATGTTAAAGAATTAGACTTATTTGATGTAGTTTTAGCTGACAATGTTTATACAGAAGGAAACTATGCTCTTACTTTTAATAATGAAAATTGCCATACAATTTCCGCTGATAAAAATCTTAATTCGGTAATAAAACAAGTTTCAAACATTACTAATATAAAAGTTGTAGAAGGGAACACAGTTTGTACAGACGCTGTCGACTTTTACATGACAAATCCCAAAAAATTTTTTAACAGAATACCAAAAGGAATAAATCCAATTGCTGCAGAAATGGAAGCATTCGCATTATTTTATAACGCAAAAGTATTAAAGAAAAAAGCGGCTTGCTTAATGACAGTTGTAGATTCACAATTCATAAACAAACAAGCCACTCCAGAAGAACGCGAACAAGGTTTAACAAAAATGATAACATTAGCCTTAGAATCAGGAATTTTATTATAAAATCGAAAATCCTTCGGGATTTTGGGGACGGTCCTTAAAATCCCTGTTTTATAAAAACAGAAAAAACAGTCTTAACTAATATAGTTCATGACTGTTTTTTTCTTTTACCATCTTTTCAAAAAATAATGTTAATTAGAATTCATTTTCTTCTTCGTTTACATATCTATATGCAAATAAAAACATTTCCATTTGCTCTTTTGTTGGCTTTCTATACACTAGCTTTAACATTAATTTTGCTAGTTTTTTTTCATTTTTTTAGCTGTAATTATTGCAACCGTGATAAAGCCACTTGCTGCCTGTATCAATATAGCTACAATTATATTTACATCTCTTACTAGGAAGCTACATATAGAAATAACTGCCACAAAAATTACCGCACTTATGCAAAGTGTTGATTGTCTTATACCTGCATTTTTTAGGTTCTCTTCATTTATTTCTTTTTGCCGTATCAAGCAAGTTTCTAGTTTTTTAAATAAATATGCATACTGTACTTTTTCTTTATTATAGAAAGCATAATTAATCCCCTTTAAAATATCATATAATGGATAACTTCCTAAAATAACAAAATTTAATATTCCTACTATTATTCCTATGTCTTTTAAGATGTTATAAAGAATAATTGATATTATAAAGTAGAATATAACAATTTCAAATATTGATAATATTTTATTCTTAATATTTTCTTTTTGATTTTCTACCTGTACTTCAATTTTTCGATATTCTTCATAGTTCATCCGTTCTGCAATAATTGTACCATCTTTAAGTCTTGCTACCTTTGCTATTTTGTCATCGTACCGTGTTGATCTCATTATAAGATCTCCTCCATAAAAAAATCCTAACCACTCTTTCATTATTTTTTCTCCTTTCAACATTTTAATCTTTTATATTATAACATATTTTACATAAATTTACTATATTTAAATTACATCTATTAAAAACCTATACATCTCATATTTATTGCAATTCTTGTTTTATTTTTATTGCAAGTTCTTTGTTTATTCCTTTAACTGTCATTATTTCTTCTTCTGATGCTTTTTTTATATTACTAACTGTTTTAAATCTTTTTAATAACAAGTTTCTCTTTGCCTCTCCTATTCCAGAAATTTTGTCTAATGCTGATTCTGTCATCTCTTTCTCACGTAACTTTTTATGATATGAAATTGCAGTATCATGAACTGTATCTTGAAATTTTGTAATTAGATTTAATAATTCTTCTGAAATATCTATTTCATTTTTATTCTCATCCATTAATGCTCTAGTTCTATGTTTATCATTTTTTACCATTCCAAAAATTTTTATATCTACATTTAATTTATTAATTACTCTTAATGCTGCTCTTATTTGTGTAATCCCTCCATCCACAAATATTACATCTGGTAAATTTCCAAAACCTGCACTATTTCCGTTTAACGAATGTTTTAGTCTTCTTTCTATAACTTCTTCCATACATCTTGGATCGTCTTGGCCATAAACTGTTTTTATTTTAAATCTTCTAGATAAATTTTTTTTAATTATACCGTTTTGCATTACACACATTCCTGCCACAATATTTGTTCCAGATATATTAGATATATCATAGCACTCTATTTTTCTTGGAATTTTATCCATTTTTAGTACATTCTTTAGTTCTAACAATAAACTATTTTTGTCTTCAAATTTATTTTTTAATGTAATTTCTGCATTATTTTCAGCCATTTCAACAAAGCGTAATTTTTCTCCTTTTTGTGGCGTTTTTATTTCTACTTTTCTATTTGCAATATTAGAAAGCCATGTTTCGATTGTTTCTTTGTCTTCTGGTTCATTTCTCATCATAATCTTATTAGGTAAATTTGGATTATCCATATAATATTGTTTTATAAAACCTGACAAAATCTCGTTATCTGACATATCTACTAAGTCTTGGAAAAAGTAATATTCTCTTCCAACCATCTTACTTCCTCTTACAAAAAATATCTCTATGCAAACTTCTAAATCATTTTTTGCAATACCAATAACATCTATATTATTTTCAGAAATATTCGATACTCTTTGTTTTTCCGAAATTCTTTTTATAGCCATCATTTTGTCTCTTAAATATGCAGCTTTTTCAAATTCTAGCTTACTCGCTGAATCTTTAATTTTCATTTCTAATTCTTTAAGCACTTTACTTGTTTTACCATCCAATAAATCTATTATTTCGTCTATTTGCTTCCTATATTCTTCTTTAGAAATATAGCCTACACATGGTGCAAAGCATTTTTTTATATGATAATTTAAACATGGTCTTTGTGTAGATTTAAAACTTCTACATTGTCTAATTTTATATTTACTTTTTATAAAATCCACCATTTCCTTAGCAGCTCCTGGATTCGCATATGGGCCAAAATACTTTGACCCATCATTTAATAACCTCCTTGTTATAATAACATTAGGAAAGTCTGATTTTACATCTATTTTTATATATGGATATGTTTTATCATCTTTTAATAATACATTAAATTTTGGCCTGTATTTTTTTATTAAATTACATTCCAAAATTAGTGCCTCTGCTTCATTATTTACAACTATGTATTCAAAATAGTCTACTAATGACACCATCTTTTTTATTCGTTCAGTTTTATTTGTTTTTCTAAAATATGAAGTTACTCTTTTTTTTAAAGAAATCGCTTTTCCTACATATATAACATTATTGTTTTTATCATGCATTATATAAACACCTGGTTTAGGTGGTAAATTTTTTATTTCTTCTTCTATATTAAATTTATTTTGCATATTATCCCTCATCTATAAATTTTATTATGGGGAAGAATAGCAATTCCTCCCCATCTGTAGCTTGATTTTTCTCTATGTTAGCATTGCAATATTTACAAACTCAAATTTACCCCATTATGTCTTCTATATCATAAGCTAGAATTTGGTCTGTTTCTGCACTTTGCTTTGCAATTTCAATATAATTGCATATTAAAGTGTAAACATCTATTGGCTTGCAATATTCAGTTTGGATTCTAAACTTTGCTGCTTTTTTGTTTGGACTACCATTTGCCCATGAACTGGTTATACTTATATTATAGTCATTCATGGATAAGTTACCAGATATAATGTATTTTCCTTCATATTGATACTTCTCAACATTTCTAAGAAATTCTGTTAATAGTTTTAATAAGATTTTATACTTCTTTTTATTAACTTCTAAAATCTTAATTGTATAGCAAGGTACTTTTTTCTCAGAAATAGTGACACTGTATTCTTCTGAAAGTTCTATTTTCCCTATAAAGCTTACAATCCCCTCTTTAGATATTAACCAATGCCTCCGTCCTACTTTTTTTAAGAACACATTCGTCTTCTTCATTTTTTTACCCTCCTAAGTTTTTATTCTATTTATTATAACATATTTTTATCAAATTTTATATGCTATTTGAATTAATTAGTATTTTCAGTCGAAAAGTATTTTTATTAAGGACTTGATACTTTCTCTATTTTATTATAATATAATATTGTGAGTCAAAAAGTTGACAAGATAAATTTTATTGGAAGGAGGCAATTTTATATTATATAAATGACAAACAAAAGCGCCAGGACACATTGTGTGTTGACGAGGTCAGAGGTTATCGAATTTTTCGGCGGGTACTCTGTGGTATGCTACTACCATAAATATTAGCAAAGACTACTAGTAATAGTAGAACAAATCTAATTGTGTAGCTATATTGTTACTTTTTGACAAATTTTATAGGAGGTACAATATATTATGTGTGGAATTATTGGTTATATAGGAACCAAAAGAGCTAAACCAATTTTAATTAATGGTTTACTTAGGTTAGAATACAGAGGTTATGACTCTGCAGGTATTGCCACTATTGAAAATGATGGCATAAAAATTATGAAAGAAAAAGGTAGAATTTCAAATTTAGAAGCAATGGATGGAATTAATAATTTAGAAGGAACTATTGGTATAGGTCATACTAGATGGGCTACACACGGTAAACCTTCTGCTACCAATTCTCATCCTCATTATGACAATGATAATATTTTTGCAGTTGTGCATAATGGAATAATAGAAAATTATCATGAATTAAGAAAATTTTTAGAGGATAATGACTACACTTTCTTTTCAGATACAGATACAGAAGTTATCCCTAACTTAATTAATTTTTATTATAAAAAGGAAAAAGATTTTCTAAAAGCTGTAAAAATTACTTGTGACAATTTAAAAGGTAGTTTTGCTCTAGAAATTTTGTGCAAATTTTATCCAAATAACATGATTGTTGTAAGACAGGATAGTCCTTTAGTCATTGGCAAAGGATTAGATGAAAATTATATATCTTCAGATATACCTGCTATTTTATCATTTACTAAAGATTTTTATTTTTTAAATGATCGTGAATTTGCAGTATTATCTAGGAATAATATAATTTTCTATGATAACAATCTTAATAAAATAGAAAAACCAATTAAAAGTATAGAGTGGAATACTGCTTCTGCTGAAAAAGATGGATATGATGATTTCATGTTAAAAGAAATTTACGAACAGCCAAATTCTATAAGAGAAACAATTGGTTCAAAGTTATCTGAAAATAAAATTTCTTTTAATGATTTCGAAATTTCAAAAGACTTTTTAAAAACTATAAATAGAATTTATATAGTTGCATGCGGTACAGCAATGAATGCTGGTCTTGCTACAAAAGCCACTTTCGAAAAACTATGCAAAATACCTACAGAAGTAGATATTGCTTCAGAATTTAGATATAGCGATCCTTTAATAAATGAAAATACTCTATGTATTTTTATTAGCCAATCTGGCGAAACAGCAGATACTATTGCTGCATTAAAATTATCTAAAGATAAAGGTGCTAAAACTATTGCTGTAGCTAATGTTATTGGAAGTTCTATTACTCGTGAAGCAGATTATTGCATTTATACTCATGCTGGTCCAGAAATTGCAGTTGCTTCTACAAAAGCATACACATCTCAAGTTGTATTGTTAAATATACTAGCATTATATTTTGCTGAAATTTTAGATGTAGTTCCTAGTTCTGAAATTAATGTTATAAAAGAAGAATTGTTAGAATTACCAAAAAAAGCTGAATTAACTTTAAAAAATGTAGCTGAAGTTAAGGATTTTGCAAATACAGTTTATAAAGAAACCGATATGTTCTTTTTAGGTAGAGGATTAGACTATTATGTTGCATCAGAAGGATCTTTAAAATTAAAAGAAATTTCATATATTCATTCTGAAAGCTATGCAGCAGGTGAATTAAAGCATGGTCCTATTGCTTTAATAGAAAATAATATTACTGTAATAGGAATTATTACAAATCCTAATTTAGCCCCAAAAACTATTAATAATATGCAAGAAGTAATTACAAGAGGAGCAAAAACATTAATAATTACTAATCAAAAAATTGACGAATCTCAATTTTATAAAGTAATTACTATACCAGAAACCTCTACTTACCTTTCTCCTATCTTGTCTATAATACCATTACAATTACTTTCATACTATATTTCTAAGGAAAAAGGCTTAGATGTGGATAAACCTAGAAACTTAGCAAAGTCTGTAACAGTTGAATAAACAAAAAGAAGTAGAATTTTTCTACTTCTTTTTTGATATAAGCCATGTAAAGCTAATTAAATTTTATTGTTCTCAAATTATAAAAACTTTTAATAGTATAAGTAAAACAGCACCAGGTACTCCTAAAATTCCAACTAAAGCAGAAGTCCAGATATTCAGTCCTATGTGAAAATTAAAATTTAATCCTATATAATTTATTAATATTATTAGTAAACATCCTAAGACTGAATTTAAGGCTATTTTTAATGCAAATTTTATTGGTCTTACAAATATTCTTCCAAACAAGAAAATGAAACATATTGTTGCTGCCAAAACCAACATATTGTTATAGTCCATATACATCACTCCTAATAATATTTATGATTATATATGGACAAATATACATTATATTGCTTCTTGCTTAGTTAAATTTTTTATATTCTTTTCTTCAATATTATCTATTATTAGTCCTCTCCTTTTTATTTTCTTTAATAAATAATTAATTTTAGCTTGATTTGCTTTTATTTGATATGAATAGTAATCTACCAGTTCTCCTTCAGCAAATTCGAAATTTTTGCATGCTGACTCTAGTTCATATTTTGTTCTAATTAAAGATTTTACTAAGTCTAAACTTTTTTCTTCGTCTGACTTATCAATAATTTTAGTTTCTTTTACATATGCCTCGTAAATCATATCTATCACCTCTATCATTCTTATAGTAAGTATATTCTAAATTTATTAAATTATTCCAAAAAATATATTATTATTATGGAAAGAGATTGAATTATGAATAAATTTAGTGTATTAGAAACTAATAAATTATTACTCGCTTCTATTATTCCTAATTCTTTATTATTATCTTTATGAAATCTTTGGCTTTCTATAAAAGTAATAAACTCTGGTGTACTAGTTGCTACTCCTAAGGCTACTCCTATTATTAGTTCAGAAATATTAAATATATAACATAAATTTCGTAATGTGTTACTTAGCAAATTTCCCACCAAATACAATATAATTCCAATTAAAATTATATATATAACATATACATATATTTTCTTATTTTTAAATTTTTCTTCTTCTACTTCCTTTTCATTTTCTCTATTTTTATAGTTTATTATATTTATTTTATTAAAAATATAAAATAATATTATAAATATTGGAACTACTATTATATTATCACCAATATGCAGTTTCCAAACTATTATTGGTATTATTATAGTTAGTATTACTAATATCATATTTATTTTTATAACTTTATTCTTCAATAATTTTATGTTTTTATTTAATAGTATTGAAATAGTATATTGAATAGTATTGCTTATATTAGAACTAAGTATATTAAATATACCTGTGTCTATCATTCCGTTAATCGCTGAAAATGTAACTGTTAAAAACTCTGGAATACTTGTTGCTATTCCCGCTATATTTCCTATTGTATGTGACTTTAAGTTTAAATTTTTTCCTAAATTTCTTATTATTGGTACTAATAGATTCTTACTAACCAATACTATAATTAATAATTCTACTATCAGTTTTACAACTTCAAAAAATAAATTCATATATATTCTCCTATATATAAATTATTCTCTTTTTTTAGTAAAATAAACCAGAATTATGCCTAATATTTTTAATAGCTACAAACTCTTACTACAATTATTTAAAATAGAAATTTTACTACATAAAAAATACACCTAAAATATTAAGTTATTTCTTAATACTTTAGGTGTATACATATATTAAATTATTTTAATAATTCTAATATTGCCATTTCTGCAGCGTCACCTTTACGAGGTCCCACTTTAATTATTCTTGTATATCCTCCAACTTTTCCAGCTGTAGAAAATCTTTCAGCTAGTTCTCCAAATAATTTTGCTGGAATATCTATGTTTCTTCCATCTGCATCTTTAACTTTGCAAACTGTGTTCATTATTTTTCTTCTAGCATTTAATCTTGAAGGCATATCTTTTTGTCTTTTTTCTGTTACTTCTTCCTTAACAACTCTTAAATATTCTTTTCCGTTTTTGCTTTTTACTAGTTCTGTAACTTTATTTCCATTAGTATCTCTTTTAGCTCTTACTATTTTCTTATCTTCCATTTCGAAGTTATCTTTTTCTTTAATAGCTAAAGCTATTAAACTATTTGCTATAGCTTGAGTTTCTTTAGCTCTAGCAAGAGTTGTATTTATTTTCTCATTTACTAATAAATCAGTTACTTGTGTTCTTAGCAATGCTTTTCTTTGTGCAGTTGTTTTTCCTAGTTTTCTATTCTTTGCCACTTCTTTCACACCTTTCTAATTTATTTTAATCATCATCTGGCGCAAAGTCTAATCCTAATGAATGTAGCTTATTTGTTACTTCATCTAATGACTTCTTACCTAAATTTCTTACTTTCATCATTTCTGACTGAGTTTTATTTACTAAATCTTCTACTGTTACAATACCAGCTCTTTTTAAACAGTTAAATGAACGAACAGAAAGTTCTAAATCTTCTATTGTCATTTCTAATACTTTTTCTTTCTTAGATTCTTCTTTTTCTACCATTACTTGAGTATTTTTTGCAGCTTCTGATAAATCTATAAATAGTTCTAAATGTCCAGTCATAACTTTAGCAGCTAAGCTAAGAGCTTCATATGGTTTTAAGCTACCATCTGTCCATACTTCTATTACTAATTTATCAAAGTCTACCATTTGTCCAACTCTAGTATTTTCTACTGAATAGTTTACTTTCTTTACTGGTGTATATATTGAATCTATTGGAAGTACAGATATATCTTGTCCTTCTTTTTTGTTTTGTTCTGCAGTATTATATCCTCTTCCTGTATTAACTGTCATTTCAATAACTAAATGTCCACCTTCTGAAACTGTTGCAATATGTAAGTCTTTATTTAAAACTTCTACAACACCATCTGTTATTATATCTCCAGCTGTAACTTCTCCTTCTTTTGCATCAATTCTAATAACTCTCTCTTCATTTCCATCCATTTTTAGACGAACATCTTTCAAGTTAACAATAAGTTCTGGCACGTCTTCCACTACATTTGGAATTGTAGAGAATTCATGTAAAACACCTTCTATTTTAATACTTGTAATTGCTGTTCCTGGTAAAGAAGAAAGTAATATTCTTCTTAACGAATTACCTATTGTTACACCATATCCACGTTCTAATGGTTCACAAACGAATTTAGAATAATTTCTTTTTTCATCAACTTCCAAGCATTGTATGTCTGGCTTTTCAAATTCAATCATATTTACCTCCTAATAGAGTTGCATTGGTATAGCAACCTTTAAAATATTTACCACTTCGTTATGGTGTCCTATTATTTTGAGTAAAGTTCTACTATTAAATGCTCTTCTACTGGTAAATCAATATCTGCTCTTGATGCTAATCTAACTACTTTACCTGTTAAATTGTCAAAATCTCTTTCTAACCAATCTGGAGTAGGTCTACTTGTATTTTCTTCTATATTAGCTTTAATTGTAGCATTATCTTTCTTAATTTCTCTTACAGAAATTACATCTCCTGGTTTTACTAAATATGATGGTATATCACATTTTTTACCATTTACATCAAATTGTGAATGATTTACAAATTGTCTAGCTTGTGCTCTTGAAGAAGCAAATCCTAATCTGTATACAACGTTATCTAATCTGCTTTCTAATATTGTTAATAATTCTTCACCTGTAATTCCTTTTTTGTTTGAAGCCATTTTAAAATATTTTCTGAATTGTTTTTCTCCAACTCCATAATACATTTTTGTTTTTTGTTTTTCTCTTAATTGTGTACCATATTCAGAAAGTTTATTTCTTTTTTGACCATGTTCTCCTGGTCCGTAGTTTCTTCTTGCGATACTACATTTTTCTGAATAACATCTGCTACCTTTTAAGAATAATTTTTGACCTTCTCTGCGGCATATACGGCATTGTTCATCTTTATATCTTGCCATTTGTCTTTTACACCTCTTCTTTCAAATTTATTATTTCTTAATTATACTCTTCTTCTTTTTGGTGGTCTACAACCATTGTGTGGTATTGGTGTTACATCTTTGATGCTGCTTATTTCTAATCCTGTTGTTTGAAGTGATCTTATTGCAGCTTCTCTACCAGAACCTGGTCCTTTAACAAAAACATCAACTGTTTTTAAACCATGTTCCATAGCTTTTTTTGCTGCTGTTTCTGCAACTTCTCCTGCAGCAAACGGTGTGCTTTTTCTAGAACCTTTAAATCCTAAACCTCCAGCACTTGCCCAAGATATAACATTACCTTTAACGTCTGTAATTGTAACTATTGTATTGTTAAAACTAGAGTGAATGTGAGCTGAACCTTTTTCTATATTTTTTCTATCTCTTCTTCTAGTTACTGTCTTTTTTGTTACATTTTTAGCCATCTTCTAGCTTACCTCCCTTTTTTATACTCTTTCGAGCCTAAAAATTATTTCTTTTTGCTTACTAATTTTCTAGGACCTTTTCTTGTACGAGCATTAGTTTTAGTTCTTTGTCCTCTTACTGGAAGACCTCTTCTATGTCTTAATCCTCTATAGCATCCTATTTCTGTAAGTCTTTTAATGTTTAATGCAACTTCTCTTCTTAAATCTCCTTCTAATAGTAGGTGATTTGTGTCAATTGCTTTTCTAATTGCTTGTACTTGTTCTTCTGTTAAATCTTTTACTCTAGTATCTGGATTTACCTCTGCTTCTTTTAATAATTTTTGTGATGTTGAAAGACCAATTCCATAAATATATGTTAATCCAACTTCTACTCTTTTTTCTCTTGGTAAATCTATTCCTGATATACGAGCCATAAAATTGCACCTCCAAATTTTTTTGTTTTTTATGTATTAAGATTTATATATGAACACAAATTTGATAAAGAGACATTCTCTTCAGCCGCTACCATTTTTGTGCTTATACCATAGGATTAATAATTGCTTTAACAATTATTCTTAAGTTTTACTTAATTATCCTTGTCTTTGTTTGTGTTTAGGGTTTTCACAAATAACTCTAACAACACCTTTTCTTTTAATAACCTTGCACTTTGGGCATATAGGTTTTACTGATGCTCTAACTTTCATTTGATACACCTCCTGTTATTACTCATTTTATACATTTACTGAGCAATTATGAAGCGTGAAATCAAATGTACTATTATATTATTTATAATGCACATCTCATTTCACACTTCATAGCCTAATAAATAGGATTATTTAGCTCTCCATGTTATTCTACCTCTATTTAAATCATATGGTGATAATTCTACTTTTACTTTATCACCTGGTAATATTTTTATATAGTTCATTCTAAGCTTTCCTGAAATATGTGCTAATATTTGATGCCCATTTTCAAGTTCTACTTTAAAATTAGTATTTGGTAGTGTTTCTACAACAACTCCCTCTACTTCTATTACATCTTCTTTTGCCAAATTTATTCCCTCCTGAATAATTTAAACATTAATTAACTATAAATAGCTAATATAGTATACAATATTTTTACAGCAAAGTCAAGATTTTTGGCTCTTTTTCTGTAATTAAAATTGTATTTTCATAATGTGCAGCTCTTGTTCCATCTTCTGTTATAATTCCCCAACCATCATCTAGTTCTAGTATGTTTGGTTTTCCTGCTATTACCATAGGTTCTATTGCTAATGTCATTCCAGGCTCTAATCTAGGTCCTCTTCCGGCTTTTCCATAGTTTGGTATACCTGGATCTTCATGCATTTCCCTTCCAATTCCATGTCCTTGGAATTCTCTTACTACCGAGAAACCATTTTTTGCAACAAATTCTCCTATAGCGTGTGAAACATCGCCTAATCTATTTCCTTTTTTTGCATATTTTATACCCTCAAAAAAAGCTTGTTTAGTAATATCTATTAACTTTTGGCTTGCTTTGTCTATTTTTCCTACTGCATATGTTCTAGCACAGTCACCATTAAATCCATCTTTGTAAGCAACTAAATCTACACTTACAATGTCCCCTTCTTTTAAGATTTCTCTTTTTGAAGGAATTCCATGAATTACAACATCATTTACAGAACTACAGATACTTGCTGGAAAATCTGGAATGCCTTCCACTCCACTTGGATATCCTTTTTCTGCTGGAATTGCACCATTTTTTCTCATTGTTTCTTCTGCAATTTTATCTAGCTCATATGTTGTAATTCCTGGTCTTATTGCTTCTTCCACTGCTTTTTGTGCAAGAAAAGCAACTCTGCATGCTTCTTTCATCTTTTCTATTTCTTTGGCTGATTTTATATATATCATTTATATTACTTCCTTATCTATTTTCATTATAATTTTTTAGCCATTCAGATACCATTTCTTCTGTTATATTTACATTAGCATGTAATTTTACTTTATATAGTAATCCTTTTTCCTCGTAATATTCTATAAGTTCTTTAGATTGTTCATGATATACTTTTAATCGTTCAGTTATTGTTTCTTCATTATCATCTTTTCTTTGAATTAATTTGCTTCCACAAATATCACATACATCTTCTGCTTTTGGTTTCTTATATTCTAAGTTATAAATTGCACCACATTCTTTGTTTGAACAAATTCTTCTTTTTACTGTTCTATATATAATGTCTTTATCTGGTATATCTAAGAATAATACTAAATCTACTTTTTCATTTTGTCCTTCTAACATTTCTTCTAATGCTTCTGCTTGTTTTTTATTTCTTGGAAATCCATCAAATACTACACCAAATCCATTTTTTAATTCATTAACTTTACCTTTTAACATATTAATAGTTATTTCGTCTGGTACTAAATTTCCCTTGTTCATATATTCTTGTGCTTTTTTTCCTAGTTCTGTCTCTTTTTTTATTTCTTCTCTAAACATATCACCTGTTGCAATATGTCCTATATTTTGTGTTCTTTCTAATAAATTTGATACTGTTCCTTTTCCACTACCTGGTCCACCTAATAAAACAATATTCATTATTTTCACTCCCATCTTTTTTCTTATGCAAATATTATTTTTTAAATATATACACCACATATATATTTAAAAAATAACAATTGACAAGTCCTTCTGTTGCTATAATTATAATTTAATTGCATGGGCACGACTTTTTATACTTTTTAAGTCGTACCCTGATACAATAAATTTTATTCTAAGAATCCCTTGTAATGTTTCATTACTAATTGTGATTCTAATTGTTGAACTGTTTCTAATGCAACACCAACTATAATAAGTATAGATGTTCCTCCAAATGCTACATTTAATCCTTCTGGTAAGAATCTCATAAACATTGGAAGTATAGCTATAAGTGCTAAAAATAAACCACCAAACAAAGTTAACTTTGTTAATACTGATGATAAATATTCTGTAGTTGGTTTTCCTGCTCTAATTCCTGGTATAAATCCACCATTTTTCTTAATATTTGCTGAAACCTCTGCTGGGTTAAATGTTGCATATATATAGAAAAATGTAAATCCTACTATTAATAGTAAGTAAACTATTGCATTTGCTATAGTATATCCAATTGCTACATCTGAACTTGAAGTAGCTATTGAAAAATTATATATTACATTCCAGAAACCTGGATGTGTTGCAATACTTGGATCAAATATTTGAATTATCATTGCTGGAAATGTCATAAATGATGAAGCAAATATTATTGGCATAACACCAGCCATTGCAATTTTTAATGGTATATATGTATTTTGTGCTCCCATCATTTTTCTTCCAACAACTCTTTTAGCATATTGAACAGGTATTCTTCTTTCTGCTTGTTGTATAAATACAACTGCTGTAATTAAAACTATAGCACCTATTACTATTGCTAAAGCCATTAATAAACCTGTTGTGCTAAATCCAGATTGTGGCATTATTAAAGACCATATTGAGCTTATAGCACTTGGTAATCTTGAAACTATACCAATAAATATAATCATTGAAACTCCATTTCCAATTCCTTTATTAGTAATTTGCTCACCAAGCCACATAAGTAATGCTGTACCAGCCATAAGTCCAGTTACAACTAATACCCCTGATAATATTCCTGAATCTACGAATATTCCTTGTGATTGATAAGATAAATATAAACCTATTCCTTCTACTAGCGCAAGTACTATTGAAAGTGCTTTTGTATATTTATCTACTTTTTGTCTACCAACTTCTCCACCTTCTTTAGCAAGTTTTTCTAATGAAGGGATTATCATTGTTAATAATTGTATAACAATTGAAGCTGTAATATATGGTGTTACTGACATTGCAAATATTGAAAATCTAGAAAACGCACCTCCAGAAATTATATCTATTAAGCCAGTAAGACCATTTCCTGATGATTGCATAGCATTTTGTATTTGTACCAAGTCTACACCTGGAACAGTTATAAAACATCCTAATCTAAATACTATAATTAACACTAATGTATATAATAATCTTTTTCTTACTTCAGGTGTCTTTAATGCATTTTTTATAGTCTTAAACAACTAAATCACCTCAATCTTTCCTCCTGCTGCTTCTATTTTTTCAGCAGCTGCTTTTGTAAATCTTTTTGCTTTAACAGTTAATTTTTTATCTAGTTTTCCTGTAGCTAACACTACTATTCCATCATTTATTTTTCCAATAATTCCTTCTGCTAATAAGCTTTCTGCTGTAACTTCTGTAGCTTCACTCTTATTTAACATTGTTAAAGTTACTTCTGTGTAGTTTTTAGCATGGATGTTTTTGAATCCTCTTTTTGGAAGTCTTCTATATAAAGGTGTTTGACCACCTTCAAATCCTCTTCTTACTCCTCCACCAGATCTAGCTTTTTGTCCTTTATGTCCTTTGCCTGATGTTTTACCAAGACCAGAACCCATTCCACGACCTAATCTTTTTCTAGTAGTTTTAACACTTGATGGTTGTAATTCTCCTAATTGCATTTCTTAAATTGCACCTCCTTAAAATTTGATAATATTATTATAATATCTCAGAAACTTTTTTTCCTCTTTTTTTAGCAATTTGTTCTACTGTTCTCATGTTTTCTAATCCGTTCATTGTTGCATATACAACGTTTCTTGGATTGTTTGTACCAAGAACTTTAGTTTTTATATCTTTGTATCCAGCTAATTCTAATACAGCTCTTGCACTTCCTCCTGCAATAACTCCAGAACCTTCTACAGCTGGTTTTAACATTACTCTTGCACTTCCGAATTTTCCAATAAATTCGTGAGGGATTGTTGTTCCAACTACTGGTACTTCTATTAAATTTTTTCTAGCATCATCTATTGCTTTTTTTATTGCATCAGGTACTTCTGCTGCCTTTCCATTTCCAACACCAACGTGTCCGTTTTCATCACCAACAACTACTAAAGCACTAAATCTGAAAGTTCTACCACCTTTAACAACTTTAGCAACTCTGTTTATTGCAACAACTTTCTCTTTTAATTCAACTGCATTTTCTTCTTGCATTGGTTTTCTTTCCTCCTTTTCTTTTTGAATATATCTTATATATTTAACAGTTTTTCTTTTCAATTTTAGATATTAGAAGTTTAATCCACCATTTCTTGCAGCTTCTGCTAATTCTTTTACTACTCCATGATAGATATATCCACCTCTATCAAAAACAACATCTTTAATATTTTTTTCTAATGCTCTTTTTGCTATAAGTGCTCCAACTTCTTTTGCTGCTTCTTTATTTGCATATTTAGTTTTAACTTCTTTATCTAATGTAGAAGCTGAAACTAATGTATTTCCTGCAACATCATCAATTACTTGTACATATAAGTTTGTATTACTTCTATATACACATAATCTTGGACGTTCAGCAGTTCCACTTATTTTTGTACGAACACGAGCATGTCTTCTTGCTCTTTCCATTTTTCTGTTTGTTTTTGTAATCACTTTGCTCTCTCCTTTCTATAAACTAAAGTCTATTTTTTACCTGCTTTACCTTCTTTACGTCTAATAACTTCATAATCGTATTTAATACCTTTTCCACCATAAACTTCTGGTGCTCTTTTAGCTCTTATAACTGCAGCTGTTTGACCAACTAATTCTTTGTCAATTCCTTTTACAATTATAGTATTTGCATCTGGAACGTCAAATGTGATTCCTTCTGGAGCTTCGAATACTACTGGGTGTGAATAACCTAAAGTTAAGTTTAAGTTATTTCCTTGTTTTTGTACCCTATAACCTACACCATTAATTTGTAATTTTCTTGTAAATTCGTTATTTACTCCTTCTATCATGTTTTTAATTAAAGTTCTAGTTAAACCATGTAAACCTTTATTAAAGTTTGCATCATCTAGTCTTGTTACTTTAACTAAATTATCTTCTATTGTAACTGTTATATTTTTATGGATATCTCTTTCTAATGTTCCTTTTGGACCTTTTACAGTTAAATGATTTCCATCTAATTTTACTTCAACACCTTCTGGTATTGTAACAGGTGCATTTCCTATTCTTGACATTTACTTTTTCCCTCCTTCTTGTTTTTATAAAATTATAATGTGCATTTTCTCATTACATGCTAAGTTTATATTTGCCAAGTCTTAACACTTTTTTTAATTACCAAATATATGCTAAAACTTCTCCTCCAAGATTTTCTTTTCTTGCTTCTCTATCTGTTTTTATTCCTTTTGATGTAGAAATTAAAGCTATTCCTAAACCATTTAAAACTTTTGGTAATTTTTCTGAAGAAGCATATACTCTTAATCCTGGTTTACTTATTCTCTTTATTCCAGCTATTACTTTAGCTCCGTTTTCATCATATTTTAAAGCTATTCTTAATATTCCTTGATTTTCATTTTCTATTTCTTCAACAGATTTAATATATCCTTCGTTATATAATATATCTGCTATTGATTTCTTCATTTTTGAAGCAGGAATATCAACTGTTTTATGCTTTGCAGCACTTGCATTTCTAATTCTTGTTAACATATCTGCTATTGGATCTGTAGTATTCACTTAAGTTTCCCTCCTTTTTTTCTCTTCTACCAGCTTGCCTTTTTAACACCTGGGATTTCTCCTTTATGTGCTAAGTTTCTAAAGCAAACACGGCAAATTCCATATTTTCTAATATATCCATGTGGTCTTCCACATATTTTACATCTATTATATTCTCTAGTAGCATATTTTTGTGGTCTTTGTTGTTTTACTTTTAAAGATTTTTTAGCCATATTAATCTCCTTTCTTTGGACTAATTTTTGAATGGCATACCTAGAAGTTTTAATAATTCCTTTCCTTCTTCATCAGTTTTTGCTGTTGTAACAAAAATAATATCCATTCCTCTTAATTTATCTACTTTATCATATTCTATTTCTGGGAATATTAATTGCTCTTTTACACCCATTGAGAAATTTCCTCTTCCATCGAAAGAATTTGCTGAAATTCCTCTAAAATCTCTTATTCTTGGCATAGCAACATTAAATAATTTGTATACGAAATCATACATTTTTCCTCTTCTTAATGTTACTTTGCATCCAACATTAACTCCCTCTCTTAATTTGAAAGCAGCGATTGACTTTCTTGCTTTTGTTACTATTGGTTTTTGTCCTGTAATTATAGATAAATCATTCATAGCATTATCTAATGATTTTGGATTATCTTTAATATCTCCAAGACCAATATTTATAACAACTTTTTCTAATCTTGGAACTTCCATTACTGATTTATAATTAAATTTTTTCATCATTGCTGGAATTACTTCTTTTTCATATTGTTCTCTTAACTTTTCCATTAGGATACAAATCCTCCTTTCTTAATCTTATTTTATTTCTGCATTACATTTTTTACATACACGAACTTTGTTATCTTTTTCAACTTTATATTCAATTCTTGTTACTTTTCCACATTTTGGGCAAACTACACCAACTTTACAACTATGTATTGGATATTCAGATGGTATAATTCCTCCTTCTTCACCTTGTTTTCTTGGCTTTACATGTTTTTTTCTAATATTAACTCCTTTAACAATTATTTTATTTGTTTTTGGAATTACTTCTAATACTTCTCCTGTTTTACCTTTGTCATTTCCAGATAAAACTTTAACTGTATCACCTTTTTTTATTCTCATTCTAGGATTCTCCTCCTTTTCTTCATTTTTGCATTTTTAATTTGTAACATTAAGAAATATTTATAAATATCTTCTCTAATGTTTGCAAAATATCTATGATATTTTTCTAATTTTTATAAAATCATAAAATAGTTTTGTATCTTTAATCTTCAACTTTCAAAAACGTCTTCACTATTTTTGAATTTATAGATTAAAGAACTTCTGGAGCTAATGATAAAATTTTCATGTAATTTTTATCTCTTAGTTCTCTTGCAACAGGTCCAAAAATACGTGTTCCTTTTGGGTTACCATCTTCTTTTATAATTACTGCTGCATTTTCATCAAATCTTACATATGATCCGTCTGCTCTTTTTGTAGGTTTTTTTGTTCTTACAACTACTGCTTTAACAACATCACCTTTTTTAACTGCTCCACCAGGTATAGCTGTTTTTACAGAAGCTACTATAACATCACCTATTTTAGCATATTTTCTATATGAACCACCTAAACATCTAATACACATAATTTCTCTTGCACCAGTGTTATCAGCAACTTTTAATATAGTTTGTTGTTGTACCATGTTAATTAGTACCTCCTTTTCTTCTATTATAAGTTATTTTATAACTGCTTTTTCTAAAATTTCAACTAATCTCCATCTTTTATCTTTAGAAAGTGGTCTAGTTTCCATTACTTTTACTTTATCTCCAATTTGGCAGTCATTTTTTTCATCATGAGCTTTTAATTTATATGTTTTCTTTACGAATTTTCCATATTTTTTATGTTTTTCACTTGTTTCAACTGCAACCACGATTGTTTTATCCATTTTATTAGATACAACTGTTCCAATTAAAACTTTACGAAGATTTCTTTCTTCCATTAGAACTTCTCCTTTCTAAGCATTTTTGCTTTCAGCTAATTTTCTTTCAGTTAAAACTGTGTTTATTCTTGCTATGTCTTTTCTTACTTCTTTTATTCTCATTGGATTGTCTAATCCATGTGTAGCTAAACTAAATCTTAATTTAAATAATTCTGTTTTTAATTCAGATAATTCTTTTTCTAGTTCTGGTGAAGACATTTCTTTTATTTTACTAATCTTCATTGCTATCACCCACCTTATCTTCAGATTCTTTTGCTACGAATTTACATTTTACAGATAATTTATTCATAGCTAGTCTTAAAGCTTCTCTTGCTGTTGCTTCAGGAACTCCAGCTATTTCGAACATAATTCTTCCTGGTTTTACTGGAGCTACATAATATTCTACAGCACCCTTACCTTTACCACCACGAGTTCCGGCTGGTTTACTAGTAATTGGTTTGTCTGGGAATATTTTTATCCAAACTTTTCCACCTCTTTTAATATAACGTGTCATAGCAATACGTGCTGCTTCTATTTGATTTCCTGTTATTAATCCAGCTTCTAAAGCTTGAATTCCATATTCTCCGTTTGTTACTTTAATTCCTCTTGTTGCTTTTCCTCTATTTCTACCTTTTTGTTGTTTTCTATATTTTGTTCTTTTTGGCATTAATGGCATTACGCTTCTCCTCCTTCCACGTTTTTCTTAGTTGGAAGAACTTCTCCTTTATATATCCAAACTTTTACACCAACTTTTCCATATGTTGTATTTGCTTCTGCAAAACCATATTCAATGTCAGCTCTTAATGTTTGAAGTGGTATAGTACCATCTTTATAGAATTCTGTTCTAGCCATATCAGCTCCACCTAATCTTCCTGATACTGCTGTTTTAATTCCTAGAGCTCCTGCTTTCATTGTTTTTTGCATACATTGTTTCATAGCTCTTCTAAATGAAATTCTTCTTTCTAATTGTCCTGCAATATTTTCTGCAACTAATTGTGCATCCATATCTACATTTTTAACTTCAACTATATTTAAGTTAACAGTTTTACCTATCATTTTTTGTAATTCTTCTTTTAAAGTTTCAACTAAATTTCCACCTTTTCCTATAACTAATCCTGGTTTAGCTGTGAAAACGCTTACTTTAACAAATTTAGCTGTTCTTTCTATTTCAATTTTAGAAATTCCACTTGCATATAATTTTTTCTTTAATACTTTACGAATGTTGTAATCTTCTACTAAGTAATCACCAAAATTTTTAGAATCTGCATACCATTTTGAATCCCAGTTTTTGATTACTCCAACTCTTACACCATGTGGATTAACTTTTTGTCCCATTTCTAAAATTCCTCCTCTCTTATTCTTCACATTCTCTTAATACTATTGTTATATGTGTTGTTCTTTTTCTAATTCTTACTGCTGAACCTTTTGCAGCTGGTCTAATTCTTTTTAGAGTTGGACCTTGGTTTGCATATATTTCAGATATATATAATTTTTCATGACTCATATCATGATTGTTTTCTGCATTAGCAATTGCTGATTTTAATAATTTTTCAAGTATTGGTGATGATGCTTTAGGTGTAAATTTCATTATAGCTAATGCTTCATCAACTTTTTTACCTCTTACTAAATCTGCAACTATTTTTACTTTTCTAGCTGATATTCTAGCAAATTTTAATTGTGCTCTTGCTTCATTAATTGCCTCTTGCATTTTTTTCCCTCCTTGTTAATTTTTATTTCTTAACTGTAGATTTTTTATCTCCAGCATGACCTTTAAAAGTTCTTGTAGGAGCGAATTCTCCTAATTTATGACCTATCATTTCTTCTGTTAAATAAACAGGTACGTGTTTTCTTCCATCATGAACTGCTATTGTATGTCCAACCATTTGAGGATATATAGTAGAAGCTCTTGACCATGTTTTTAATACTTCTTTTTTACCTGTCTCATTCATTTCTTCTATTCTCTTTAGAAGTTTTTCTTGTACATAAGGTTTCTTTTTGCTTGATCTTGACATTTATTTTTCCCTCCTCTTAAGATTATTTTCTTCTCTTAACTATGAATTTATTTGATAACTTTTTCTTGTTTCTTGTCTTGTATCCAAGTGCTGGTTTACCCCAAGGTGTTAATGGTCCTGCGTGTCCTACTGGTGCTCTACCTTCACCACCACCATGTGGGTGATCTACTGGGTTCATAACAGATCCTCTAACTTGTGGTCTCCAACCCATATGTCTTTTTCTTCCAGCTTTACCAATTTTTATAGTATCATGTTCAGCATTTCCAACTGTTCCAATTGTAGCTCTACATCTTGTTAAGATTAATCTCATTTCTCCTGAAGGAAGTCTTACGTGTGCATATTTACCTTCTTTAGCCATAAGTTGTGCTTCTTGACCTGCACTTCTTACTAATTTTCCACCTTGTCCTGGATTTAATTCTATATTGTGAATCATTGTACCAACTGGTATAGAATCGATTGGCATACAGTTTCCTGGTTTAATATCTACTTTATTTCCAGATACTACTTTATCTCCATCTTTTAATCCTAAAGGTGCTAATATATATGCCTTTGTTCCATCTTCGTATTGGATTAATGCAATATTTGCACTTCTGTTTGGATCATATTCGATTCCTATAACTGTTGCTGTCATATCATCTTTTATACGTTTAAAATCTATTATTCTATATTTTTGTCTGTTTCCTCCACCTTGGTGTCTAACAGTAATTCTTCCGTATGAGTTTCTTCCTGCTTTTTCATTTTTCTTTGCTAATAAAGATTTTTCTGGTGTCTTTTTTGTTATCTCATCAAATGCAGAAACTGTCATATTTCTTCTTGATGGTGTATATGCTTTAAATCTTTTTACTCCCATTTTTATTATCCTTTCTTCTTTTTATTTGTAGATTTTTTCCTGTTCTACATACAGATATTCTTTATTCTCCTGGTATTTTCCAGATAATTAATTTATCATTTTCAGATTCGCTTTATTATATTAAAACTTACCTGAACGTAATCTCTCTTTTTCGCTTACAAAGTTATCTGTAGCTTATTTCGCTTCGTACAGCTAACTCTCTTAAGCTCCCATAAATTCATCAATAGAATCTTTATATTTTTTAGATATTTTTGTTTGTTTTCCGCCTTTTGCTAAATATGTTTTTTGTTCTGGGTTTGTGTCTATTGTAACAATAGCTTTTTTCCAGTCAGATGTTTTTCCAACATATCTTCCCATTCTTTTTTGTTTTCCATTTACATTCATTGTGTTAACTTTTAATACTTTAACATTAAAAAGTTTTTCAACAGCGTTTTTAATATCTATTTTTGTAGCTTTTCTATTTACTTCAAAGGTATACTTTCCTTCATTTAATCCATCATTACTTTTTTCTGTAATTACTGGAGCAATTATTATTTCTTCTGGTCTCATTATGCGTACACCTCCTCTAATTTCTTAACAGCATCTAGAGTTACAACTAATTTGTTATATTTTAATAAATCATAAACATTTATTGTATTTACTAATGTTGTTTTAACATTTTTTATGTTTCTTGCTGATTTTTGAACATTTTCATTTTTTTCTGGTAATAAAATTAATGTTTTTCCTGTTATTTTTAAGTTTTCTAAAGTTTTAACCATAGCTTGTGTTTTAATTTCTTTCATTTCAGCTTTGTCTAAAACAACTAAATTGTTTTCTAAAACTTTTGAGCTTAATACTGAACGTATTGCTAATCTTCTTTCTTTCTTATTAACAGTATATTTGTATGAACGTGGTTTTGGTCCTAATGCAATTCCACCTTTTACCCATTGTGGTGCTCTTATAGAACCTTGTCTTGCTCTACCTGTTCCTTTTTGTCTCCATGGTTTTCTACCACCACCAGATACTTCTGATCTTGTTTTTGTACTTTGTGTTCCTTGTCTTTGGTTAGCTAAATAGTTAACTAATACACTATGTACTATTGCTTCATTTGGTTCAATTCCAAATACGTTATCGTTTAATTCTACATCGCTAACTTTTTTACCTTCCATATTATATACATCTATTTTAGGCATTGTATTTTTCCTCCCTTCCTATTTACATAATTTTACACTTGATTTTAATTTTAGAATAGCTCCTTTTGGTCCTGGAACGCTTCCTTTTACTAATAATACATTTTTATCCATATCAACTTTAATTATTTCTAAGTTTTGGATAGTTATTTTTTGTACACCCATGTGTCCTGGTAATTTCTTACCTTTGAAAACTCTACCTGGTGTAGATGTTGATCCCATTGAACCTGGTCTTCTATGATACATAGAACCATGTCCCATAGGTCCTCTATGTTGTCCATGTCTTTTTATAACACCTTGGAATCCTTTTCCTTTAGAAATTCCTTGAACATCTATTTTTTCTCCTTGTTCAAATGTATCTGCTTTCATTTCATCTCCAACTTTTACATTTGAAACATCTTCTAATCTAAATTCTCTTAAATGTTTTTTTGCTTCAACATTAGCTTTTGCAAAGTGTCCAGCTTTTGGTTTATTTACTTTATGTGCTTTAACTTCTCCAAAACCTAATTGAACTGCATTATATCCATCTGTTTCTACTGTTTTAACTTGTGATACTACACAAGGACCAGCTTCTATAACTGTTACTGGAATGATCATTCCTTTTTCATCGAATATTTGTGTCATTCCTACTTTTTTTCCTATTAATCCTTTTTTCATTTTCTTTCCTCCTATACGTTTCACCGTATAAGTTATTCGTTTTGCTTTAAGCTTTTACGACTAACTTAACTATTGGCTAATTAGATTATAATTAGCTTGGCTTCGTTATTTTTAATTTTATAATTTTATTTCTATATCAACACCTGCTGGTAAATCTAACTTCATTAAGTTATCAACAGTTTTTTGTGTTGGATAAAGAATATCTATAACTCTCTTATGTGTTCTCATTTCGAATTGTTCTCTTGAATCTTTGTATTTGTGTGGAGAACGTAAGATTGTTACAACTTCTTTTTGTGTTGGAAGTGGAATTGGTCCAGAAACTTTTGCTCCTGTTTTTTTAGCAGTATCTACTATTTTTTCAGCAGACTGATCTAAAATAACGTGATCATAAGCTTTTAACCTTATTCTTATTTTTTCGCTTCCTACCATTTGATTTGTTGTTGCCATAGTATAATTTCCCTCCTTAAAATATTTAAATGTACCTAGGCAAGTTTAAACGCACCCTGGTGTTTTGTAGAATACCAATATAAAAACCCAAGTTGGCATGATAATCTTGGGATAAGTGCATTATGTATATTGTAGCTATATAAAAATACTTATACTTTTTTCTGTCTTATACAAACTTATTATATAAGACTTTTTTGATAATTCTATTTATACAGCTAACTTAACTTACCGCCCGGTCTAAGCCAAGACATACTCCATAGAAGTTCCCTCCAAATCAGTCTCCTAATTTGTAGCCACATTCTACTTCAACGCTAAACTCATGCCTAATTATTATACAATGCTTACACTCGTAAGTCAATACATATTTGTAATATTTTTGTAATTTTTACTATATTAACTATATTATTACTTTTAATCTAAAAAATATAGACAAAAACTTTCTAAATAATTGAAAATTTATGTCTATACTTGTTAATTATATATTCATTTATTTTATTACTTTATCTATTTCTTCTTTCATAGCAAGTAATGTTTTACAACTGATTTCGAATCTTTCTTTTTCTTCTCCTTCTAGTTGTAATTCTAAGATTTCTCTTGCTCCTTTTCTGTTTATAATAGTTGGTACTCCAATATATAAACCTTTTTGACCGTATTCACCATTTAAATATGTTGAAACTGTCATAATTTCATTTTGATCATTTAATATAGCTTTTATTATTTTTGTTAATCCTAAACCTATACCATAATAAGTAGCTTTCTTTCTATTTATAATTTCGTATGCAGCTTGTTGTACTTCTGTATATATTTTTTCTAAATCTGAAATTGGATGTTTATTATCTTTCATTATTTCTTTTATTTTTTTGCATCCAACATTAGCATGATTCCATGGTACAAATGATGAATCTCCATGTTCTCCCATTATATAAGCATGTACATTTTTACTAGATACTTTAAGGTATTTTCCTAATAAATAACGTAATCTAGCTGTATCTAAAACTGTTCCTGATCCTATTACTTTAGAACTATCAAATCCTGAAACTTCTCTTACTACATATGTCATTAAATCAACTGGATTACTTGCAATTAAGAATATTCCTTTAAATCCACTTGCAACAACACTCTCTGTTATTTGTTTCATAATTTTAGCGTTTGCAGCAGCAAGTTCTAATCTTGTTTGTCCTGGTTTTTGTGCTAACCCTGCTGTTATAACAACTATATTAGCATCTTTACATTCATCATAATCACCAGATTTTATTATCATATCTGTTGGTGCACAAGGCATACCATGTGCTAAGTCCATTGCTTCTCCTTCTGCTTTGTCTTTTAAAACATCTACTAATACAAGTTCATTAATTCCACCTTGGTTTAATAAAGAGTATGCCATACTCATTCCAACGAACCCTGTACCTACTAATACAATTTTTCTTTTATCAACCATAACAATCTTCCCTTCCTTTTATAGTCTTTCAGCCTCATATTATACTATTAATAATAAGTATTTGTCAAATTTTAAACTATCTATTTTCATATTATACCCATACTATTTTAACTTATTTCATTTAATATTGTATTTTTTATAATTATGTATAATTTTTTTAACTTATTGTGTCTATTATAGATTTTAATATTATATTGTTTTCAATTATATCTCTCACCCATTTATTAGTTGCAGGAATTATATATATTATACAGCCAATTATAAACACTACTCCTAAAACTATAACTATTGCTTTTATTTTTCTTAAAAAAGCATTCATTTTTAATCTTCTTAATTCTTTTTTATATTCTTTTTTTAATATATTGTTTGCTTCTTTAGTTAATTCTTGTTCTTTTTTATAGTTATTATATTGATTGGTATAAACGCTTTTTATATTGTTAATATATTCATTGTTCTTAGCTACTTTTATTCTTTCTTCCTCTTCTTTAATTTGTTTAAGTTTTTCATCATACTTCGCTTTCTTATTTTCGTCTGATAATATTTCGTATGCTTCATTAATCCTTTTTATTTTTTCTTCTGCACTCTTTTTATTTTTCTCTTCTTGCAAATCTGGATGATACTTCTTCGCTAAAACTTTATATGCTTTTTCAATTACTTCTTTAGAAGCTTTTGGGTCCACTTCTAGAATTTCATAATAATTTTTCATTACATTCTTCTTTCTATATAAATTATAAAAAATTTCGTACAATACTAAAATTATAACATTTATTCTAAAAATATAATAGTATTTTTTGTCATTTAGTGTTATAATTTTTCTATCATATATTACATAAGGAGTGAACACAAATGAAATTATCATCTGACAAAGATACAATGGCAGAATTAAAAGCTTTAATTTTATATATTTTGTATAAGATTAATAAGCCCATTACTAATGATGAATTTTTAAAATTAGTTTTAACAATAACCGATATAAACTATTTTTATTTTCAACAGTTTTTATTAGATTTAATCTCTGCCGAATATGTAACTTCTACAAAATTAGATGAAAATACATTATATAAAATAACAGCAAAAGGAATTGAAGCTCTTAAACTTACAGGCGATATGATTCCAGGTATCTTAAAACTAAAAGTAGATAAGAATTTTAAAAATGAACTAAATATTATAGAAAATGAAGTTTCGGTTTCTGCTGAGTATCAACCTCAAAGTAATAAATCTTATAAAATATTTTGCAAAATAACAGAAAATGGCGAAACTGTATTCGAAATAAGAACACTTGCTGGTTCCAGTGAACATGCTAAAAATATTGTAGACAATTGGAAAGCCAATGCAACAGAAATATATCCTAAAATAATGAAAGCCTTAAATGGTGATAGTGAAGATTAGCTTATATGCAAAACAACAGATGTAAAAAACATCTGTTGTTTTTATTAAGCTTATATCACAATAATATCAATTTTTTATTTTCTAGTAGCCTAATTTTTTTCTTATATATTCATAAACAATAATACTTGTTGCTACCGAAGCATTTAAACTTTCTGTTTTTCCTAACATAGGAATAATTATTTTTTCATCTGCAAATTCTAATATTTCTTGTGTAACTCCATTTGCTTCATTACCTATTACTAATACTTTTTTATTATAGTCTGTTTCATATATATTTTTATTTGCACTTAAATCTGTACACATTACTTTATATTTATGCTTTTTAGCATCTTTTAAGGCTTCTTTTAAGTTATCTACTTCTATTACATTTATCCTAAATATTGCTCCCATTGTAGATCTTACTACTTTTTGATTATAAGCATCTACTGTATCTTTAGAAACTATAACTTGTGTTAAATTTGCACTATCTATTGTTCTTAATATTGTTCCTAAATTTCCAGGATCTTGTATTCCGTCTAATGCAATAATAATATCTTCTTTATAATTTATTTCTCTTGTATTATTTTTATCTACTATTGCCAAAATCCCTTGTGGCTTAGAAACATCTGTTATGGTTTCAAAAATCTTTCTAGTAACATAAATACAATCATATTTAGCAATTTCGTATAATAACTTATCATCTAATAAATTGTTTGCTAAGCATTCTTCACATATTATAATCTTTTTAATATGTGCTTTTTCATTAATTGCTTCTTTTATTATTTTTATTCCTTCAATTATATATTCATTATTTAAATCTCTGTATTTTCTTTCTTTTAATTTCTTTATACTTTTTATGTTCTCATTATCCTTACTAGTTATAATTTGCATCTTTTCCTCCTAGCTTCATTATATCTCTAATTACTTTATACATAGCTTTTACATTTTTTTAATAAAAAAATCTCTTAAGATAAAAAATCTAAAAACTTTTGTATTTCTTTTAAAATTTTATCATCTGATAATTCTTCAATTTTATATGTAATATATGGTTCTTTACCAGGAGAAAATTTAATTTTATTTCTATATTCTTTAATTAATTTATCTACAATGTCAAATTTAAATTTTTCTCCATCAAAAGAAAATACTACTCCATTTGCCTTTTGTTGAATCTTTAAAATATACAATTTCTTTGCAATAAATTTTATTCTAGCAATATTTAATAAGTTTTCTACTTGCTTTGGCATTTCTCCATAAATATCTATCATTTCATCTATTATGTTTTGAACATCATCTTCATTTCTACACAATGCAATATCTTGGTAAATTTTTATTTTTTGGCTTGAATCTGATATATATTCTTTTGGTATATAACTTGATACATTTAAATCTATCTGGAAATCTCTTTCCTCTTCTTGTGGAATATCTTTCATCTCTTTTATAACTTGGTCTAATAAATTACAATATGTGTCATATCCAACCTGTTCCATATGTCCATGCTGAATTTCTCCAAGCATACTTCCTGCTCCTCTTATTTCCAAGTCTCTCATTGCAATTTTAAAACCAGATCCGAACTCTGTAAATTCTTTCATTGCTTTTAGCCTTTTGTCTGCAACTTCAGATAATAGTTTGTCCCTTTTATATGTAATATATGCATATGCCTGTGTATCACTTCTTCCAACTCTTCCTCTTATTTGATACAACTGTGCTAGTCCAAGCCTATCTGCATTTTCTACAATTATTGTGTTTGCATTTGGAATGTCTATTCCAGATTCCAAAATTGTAGTACATACTAATACATTTGTTTCTCCATTAATAAAATCTAGCATTATTGTTTCTAATTCATTACCAGACATTTTTCCATGTGCAAAACTTACTTTTGCTTCCGGTACTAAATTTAATATTTCATTTGCTTTTCTTTCTATTCCCTCTACATTATTAAACAAATAAAATACCTGTCCACCTCTTTCTAATTCTCTAGTTATTGCTTCTTTTACTACCTCTTCGTCATATTCTAATACATATGTTTGAACTGGCTTTCTATTTTGTGGTGGTTCATATATTATCGACATATCCCTTACTCCAACTATGGACATATGTAGAGTCCTTGGAATTGGTGTTGCTGTCATTGTTAATACATCTATACTGTTTTTATATTCCTTAATTTTCTCTTTATCTTTAACTCCAAATCGGTGCTCTTCATCTATTATTAATAATCCTAAATCTTTAAATTCTATATCTTTGCTCAAAATTCTGTGTGTTCCTATAACAATGTCTATTTCTCCCAACTTTAATTTCTTAATAATTTCTTGTTGTTCTTTTTTTGTTTTAAATCTATTTAATACTTCAACATTAACTGGAAACTCTTCCATTCTTTCTTTAAAACTTTTATATTGTTGGTCTGCAAGTACTGTAGTTGGCACTAAATATGCCACTTGTTTTTGATCCATTATAGCTTTAAATGCTGCTCTAATTGCAACTTCCGTTTTTCCATACCCAACATCTCCACATAGCAATCTGTCCATTGGCTTTTGCATTTCCATATCCTTTTTTATTTCTTCTATACATCTTAGTTGATCATCTGTTTCTTGATAAGTAAAGCTATTTTCGAACTCTTGTTGCCAAGGAGTATCTTTTGAGAAAGCGTATCCTCTAGACTTTTGTCTTTTTGCATACAATTCTATTAATTCTTTTGCTACTTCCCTTAAGTTTTTCTTTACTCTTTCTTTTGTATTTTCCCATTCTTTACTACCTAATCTATTTATTTTAGGTAATGTATCTCCTCCACCTATATATTTTTTTACATTATCTAATTGATCTGTTGGTACATACAGTATATCGTCATTTTTATATTTAATCTTTATATAATCTTTTGTTGTTTTATCTGTAACTATTGTATTTACACCTATAAATTGACCTATTCCATGAATCTTATGTACTACATAATCTCCCGATTTTAGTTCTGAAAATACAATTTTCTCTGCTTCATTAAAAAGTTTACTTGCTCTTCTTTTTTTCTTTTTCTCTACACTAATTAAATCATTTGCTGAAATTACTAGAATATTAGCCTCATAGCTTTCATAGCCATGTACTAAGTTGCCAACAATTATTTTAACTGCTATTCCATTACTTATTTCTGAATATTTTAAATTTTCATTATACTCTGATATTATTTCATTCTCTTCTAAAACTGCTTGCAACTTCTTAGCTTTTTCTTTTGAATTAACATATAAATATATTTTTTTGCCATTTGATTTTGCTTTTAGTACATCTTCAATAAACTTGTTAAATTCTGACCTATTATAATTTAAAGTTCTAAATTTAAAATAATACTTTTCAGCTGATAAGTTATCTACTAAATCATCTGAAATTAAATATACTTTTTGCTTATTCCAAATTTTATTTTTTAATTCTTCTACACTAATATAATTTTTAAAAGCATTTGGTAATATTCTTTCTTTTTCTATTAATGCATTTTCTAAATTTTCTATATCATTTAATATGTTGTTGCCTCTAGCCAATATCTTTTTTGGTTCTTCTAATAAAAATATATACTTTTCTGAAATATAATCTAATAATGTAACTTTTTTTGTATAAAAATATTCAAAATATTTATCTACTTTAGAAATATATTCTCCATCTTTTATTAATTCAATGTCTTCTAATACATTATTTTGTTGATTTTTAGTATAAGTATTTATATTTTCTAAAATTTTATTACAAACTTTCTCTAAATCATTTTCTAATAAAAATTCATGTAATGGTCCAATTTTTATGTTTTCAATCATCTCTACAGATCGTTGTGTTTGAATATCAAATTTTCTAATAGAATCTATTTCATCTCCCCAAAATTCTATTCTTATTCCATATTCATCATCAAAAGATATATCTAATATTCCACCTCTACTGCTAAATTCCCCTTTTCCACCTATTAATTCTGTTTTATTATATCCTAGCATAGAAATTTTTCTTTTTAAATTGTCTAATTCATATGCTTTTCCTACTTGTAAGTAAATTTCATTTTTAAATAGTATTTCCTCTGGTATTAATGGTTGTAATAGAGCTTCAACTGAGCATACTAAAATTTTTATTTTTCCACTTTTTATTTTTTTTAATACTTCTATTCTTTCATATGGTAGTTCTTTACTTTCTAAAATATAATCATATACCAATATTTCTCTCTTAGGAAAAAAGTATACTTCACTTGTATAATTTAGCAATTCTTCTGTTAACTTTTTAGCCTGTAATTCATTATAAGTTATAAGGCATATAGGTCTTTTTGTTTCTTCTTCTGTACAGGAAACTATTTGCTCTGCTCCCACTCCAGATAGCCCCAATACAGCTATTGGGGTTTTACTAGTTTTTAATGTTTCTATATAATCTCTAAATTTTTCTGATTTTATAAGTTCTGCTAATACTGGATTCATTTTTTATCTCCTTTAACCATACATATTATATAATATTTTTCTTAATATTGAAATATATATAATAATAAATATTCTTTTTAAGGAGAAACTATGAAGATACTTACATTTTCAATCAAAAAAAATCTTTTTAATATTGCTTGCATAATTTTTGTAATTTCGTTAGTACTATTTTCTGTTTCTAATTTATCTGCTGCCAAAAGCGGATTATATCTATGGGCTAATAACATTATCCCCGCTCTATTCCCTTTTTTTGTTGCAACAGAACTGTTAAGTCATACACCTATAATAAATGTTCTTGGAAATTTTTTTAATAAATTTATGAGACCTATATTTAATGTTCCTGGGCAAGGAAGTTTTCCTTTAATTATGGGCATTCTTAGTGGATATCCTATTGGAGCAAAAATTGTATGTGATATGCGTAATAGTAATGTTCTAACTAAATCTGAATCTGAACGTTTATTATCTTTTACCAACAATTCTGGTCCTTTATTTATCCTTGGTACTATAGGGATAGGTCTTTTTCAAGATACTACTATAGGTATAGTTTTATTAATTACTCATATTTTAGCTTCATTAATTGTAGGAATCATTTTTAGATTTTGGAAATACAAAGACACAAACATAGCTTCCTCTAAAACCACATATAAATCACCTGTTAATAATTCTTCTAATATTGGAGAAATATTGTCTTCTTCTATTAAGAACTCTATTTTTACAATCCTTAATATTGGTGGTTTCATTGTATTCTTTTCAGTTATAATATCTATTTTTAATAAATCATATCTTATTAATTTAGTACATACATTATTTAGTCCAATTTTTAATATTTTTAATATTACACCCGATTTTGCTCATGGTATTATAAATGGATTTTTAGAAATAACCAATGGACTTCAACAAATAAGTTCTATACCTATAAGGAATATTTCCTTTAGTATTATTATTTGCGCTTTTATTTTGGGTTTTGGTGGTATCTCAGTAATCTTACAAGTATATAGTTTTACTTCTAAAACTGATATTTCTATAAAACCATATATTTTAGGTAAATTTTCTCAAGGTATTATATCTGCATTGTTAACTTTTTTGGTCTTTCATTTTCTACCTTTTTTATCTTTAGATTTAGGGAATATTATAAATGTTCTTTGAATATCTATAAGTAGGAGGTAAATTTTATGGATAAAAATATTGACTTTTCTAACTTAAATGGTTATCAATCATATGATTTTCCTGATCCTGAAAATTTTTTTAATCCAATGAATCAATATGAACAAGGTTATATGTATTATAAATGTTTATGTATGCAAATGGATTATAAAATAAAATGTAAAGAATATGAAAAAATGTGTGGTGGAAAAAGTTGATAGATTTTTGTTCTATCAACTTTTATTTTATTATGTCTATAATTGTATTTTCTATTATTTTATTTTCACCTATTTTTAATGTTTTAATTAATTGTTTTTCTGCTTGCTCTGCCTCTTCTGTGCTATTAGCATATATAGTTACTAATTTATCACCTATGTGTACATAATCACCTATTTTCTTATTTAAAACTAGCCCTACGCTTAAATTTATATTATCTTTTTTACTTTTTCTTCCTGCTCCTAAATTGCAAGCAATCTTGCCTATTTCTTCTGCATTAATTTCTTGTACATATCCTTCTGAAATGGCCATTACTTCTCGAATTACTTTTGCTTGTTCAAATTTTGTTATATCTTTAATATATTCTATGTTTCCACCTTGTTTTTGTATAAGTTCTATAAATTTATTATAAGCTTTTCCATTTTGTATATTTTCTAATAATATTACTTTATTTGCTTCTATATTTTCTCCTTTTCCTGAAAGTTTTATCATATATGCTCCAAGTTCTAAAACTACTTCTTTTAAATCCTCTGGCATATTTCCTTTCAAAAATTCTATTGCTTCTATAATTTCTAAACTGTTCCCTATTGCAAATCCTAGTGGTTCATTCATATTAGTAATTACACATACAGTTTCTCTTTTTGCTAAATTTCCTATTTTAATCATTGTATTCGAAAGTTCTTTAGCCGATTTTATGTCTTTCATAAATGCTCCATAACCACAAGTTACATCTAAAACAATTTTATTAGCACCACTTGCAATTTTTTTACTCATAATACTAGAAGCAATTAGTGGAATACTTTCTGTACATGCAATTGTATCTCTTAAAGCATATATTTTTTTATCTGCTGGTGCTAAGTTAAGTGTTTGCGTAATTAAACTTATTCCTATATCTTTTACATTATTAATAAATTCTTTTTCTGAAATTTCTGTATTATAGCCAGGGATAGATTCAATTTTGTCTGCAGTTCCACCAGTAAATCCTAATCCTCTTCCAGACATTTTTGCCACTGGAATTCCTAATGAAGCTATTAGCGGAGCTAAAATTATAGTTACTTTGTCGCCTACTCCTCCTGTACTATGTTTGTCAACTACATTTTCTCCCAATTCTGATAAGTCTAAAACATCTCCAGAATTTGCCATTGCCATAGTCATATCTTTTATTTCTCTGTAATTCATTCCATTTATATATATTGCCATAATCAAGGCTGAAGCTTGATAATCTTCTATTTTCCCAACTGTATAGTTATTAATAAAATAATTTATTTCATCTGTTTCTAATTCTTTTCCATCTCTTTTTTTAGCAATAATATCTATAATATTCATAAATAAATCTCCATCTTCTAATCTACAAAATGCTTTATAAATGTTTTTCTATGTATTGGGCAAGGCCCATATTCTTTAAGTGCTTCTATATGTACTTTAGTGCCATATCCTTTATTTTTAGCAAAACCATATTGTGGATAAATTTCATCCCATTCTCTCATTATTCTATCTCTTGTAACTTTTGCCAAAATTGAAGCTGCCGAAATACTGTAACATTTTGCATCTCCTTTTATTATTGAATCATATTTTATGTTACATGTATCTATTCCATTTAAGGCATCTACCAAAATTAACTCTGGTTTTATTTCTAATCCCTTTATTGCTTCTGTAACACCTTTTTTAGTTGCATTAAGAATATTAAGTTCATCAATATCTTGTTTATCTATTATTGCAACAGACCAACTTATTGCATTCTCTATAATTTCATCATATAATTTTTCTCTCTTTTTTTCTGAAACCTTTTTAGAATCGTTTATTCCTTCTATCATCGAATCCTCTGGCATTATTACACATCCTATAACAACAGGTCCTGCTAAAGGTCCTCTTCCAGCTTCATCAATTCCCGCTATATATTTTACTCCATCTTTATGAAATTCAAATTCTATTTTCTTTAGTTCTTTTAGTCTTTCTTCTTCTTTTTCTTTCATGTTTCCTCCATTATTCAACTGCTAGTTTATTAATATCTGTTAGCGAATATAACATACTATCATCATTTTTATATCCATCTAAATAATACACTTCTTCTGTTTCATAATCTATAGCAAAATCTTGTGTTTCATTTACTGTGTTTATCTGTAAATTATTTAATTCTTCGCTGTCCCAAACTTTTATTTTTCCAGTATCTTCTAAATTTAATTTTTTTAAGTTTTCTTCTGAAATCTCTTTCCCAATGTAATCTTCTGTATCATTTAATTTATTTTTTTCATTTATAACTTTTACTTTCGCTTGTATTTGTAGCATTGTTGTACTTAAATTCTTTAATTTTTGATCATAAAAATTATTTTTTATATAAAATCCTGTTATTACTGTTAGTACTAATATTGTTAATATTATAATTATTAGTTTAATATTGAAAAATCCTTTTTTCTTCATATTTCCCTCCAATTTTTCTTATTATATATTCTTTTTTTCATTATTACAATAAAGAAATACAGATTTTTCACAGTTTTTTCACAAAACTATTGTATCTTTTAATTAGTTTAGTATAAGATATTACAAATGGAGGTAATTATATGGAAGAAATCAATCAAAATAATACAGAAAATAAAAAATTTAATATTCCAAAAAATAATGGTAATTTTAAAGAAAAAGGAAAAGTTAATTTTGGAAAAGGTGTTTTAATCCCATTTTGTTCTGGAGTTATAGGCGCTGCTTTAGTTGTAGGAACTTGTTTTGGTATTCCAACAATTAGAAATAATATCTTAGGTTTAACATCAAAACCTAAAGATAATACAGTTCAATCTGTTGGTACTCGGTAACTTAGTTTCTCTATCAAACTATTCTGATACAGCTACAAATGTTGCTTCTAAAGTTTTACCATCAATAGTTGGAATTAAAGTTTCTTACACTGTAAATTCAATATTTAGTGGTTCACAAGCTGCAACAGCAGAAGGATCAGGAATTATTCTTAGTGAAGACGGTTATATTTTAACTAATAACCACGTTATTGGCTCTAATGATTCTTCTTATTACCAAGTTTCAGAAGCTAGTAAAATCACAGTAACTTTATATAACGATACTACAGAATATGAGGCAAAAGTTATTGGTACAGATTCACAAACAGACTTGGCTGTTATTAAAATAGATAAAAAAGATTTAACTCCTGCAGAACTAGGAAATTCTAGTAATATAGTTGTTGGTGAATTCGCTATGGCAATTGGTAATCCCCTTGGAATGCAAAGCTCTGTAACTTCTGGTATAATAAGTGCTGTTAATAGAACTGTTGCTAGCACAGATGGTAATACTTATAATTTAATTCAAACAGATGCTGCAATAAATTCTGGTAATAGTGGCGGTGCTTTAGTAAATGGCGAAGGAAAAGTTATTGGTATAAATACTTTAAAATTAAATGGTACTGGTGTTGAGGGTATGGGATTTGCAATTCCTATAGACTCTGCAAAACCTATATTCGAGCAACTTATTTCAGATGGAAAAGTCGTAAGACCTTATATTGGCTTAACTGGTAGAGATTTAAATGAACAAACAGCTAAGGCAAATAAATTAGTGGAAGGTGTTTATGTAGTTTCTGTTGAACCTTTCTGTGCTGCTGAAAAAGCTGGAATCAAACCAGGTGATGTTATTATAGAAATTCAAGGAAAATCTATAAAAACAATGGATGAATTAAATAGTATTAAAAATACTTATAAAATTGGTGATGAAATTACTTTAAAGGTAAATCGAGAAGGCAAAGAAGTTGAATGTAAAGTAGTTCTTCAAGAACAACCTTCATCAAATAATTAATTATATTTTTCAAATATATCACTTTAAGTTCACAGAATGAACAAAATTAATTGTTATATTATAGGAGAAGTCAGTAATACTTATTACTCCAATTACTGGCTGTATGTTTAAAAACATCCCCTTTTATTTTCAAAAGAAGCACTTTTAAGTGCTTCTTTTTTTATAGCAATTATTCTCCCCAGACTAGCTGGGGGGTCATAAAACAAAAAACAACAATACTAAATATTGTTGCTTTTAAAATGTTATTATATCTGTTACATCTGTATTACTAGAATTTCCATAAGCATATATAACATATATATTATTGTTTTCATCTATAAAGAAATTAGAAATATTTTCCACTTCGTATCTATCACTTCTTAAATCCCTTGTATAAACAGAATAGCCTAATTGTTGTAAAGCTTTTGCCTCTTCTTGCTTTCCTTGTATTTGTCTTTTTATCTTTTCTTGTACCATATTTTTATCTAAGTTTTTCATTTGCATAATTTCTGCAAATTCTACCTTTTTCATATCTTTAACGTTATAGCAATATGTTTGTATAATCACTCTTTGTGGATTATTGCCCTCTTTTAACGTTGATCTTATTATTATGGATAAAATATTATTATTTAGATAAGCTTCATAATCAACTGAATATATAGATTTATTTGCTCCTCCATTCAATATGCTTTCGGCTTTATCTTTAAATACTTTTTTAATATCTTCATTATATGATTTTACTTCTTCAGAATCTATATTAATAATTGGTATTTTAACATTCACTTCATAATTACCTGAATTTACTTCATTCTTTTCATATTCTGTGTATATATAATCTTTATCTTCTTGTATTTTTTTAGCTTTTTCTGATGTATTACTGTCCTTAAAAGTATTTTTAAATATATCATCAAAATTTTCTGCTAAATTCACATTAGAAATTGTATTATTATCTTCACTATCTTTATCTGCATTTTTATTTTCTAAAGCATTAGGATTCATTACATAATACAATGCTTCTACAATAGCAATTATACACACGATAATTATGAGAATAAAGCAAAAAATTTGACTTTTAGGTATCTTTACTTTTCTCATATGTACTCCTTTTTATAAATCTATATCCAATTATAACATTTAGGCATATAATTTTCAACTTTTTTAAGTATTTATATTGTTTGAAATCATTGACTATTATGCTATAATAATATAATATTATATATATTGTATAAATTATATAAATTTTCGATAAAGGAGACACTTAATTAATGATTTGTTCAGAATGTAAAAAGAATACTGCAATTATTTTCATAAACTCAACAGATAAAGATGGTAAAGAATCTTTAAGGGGTTTATGTTTTGATTGTGCGAAGAAAAAAGGAATTGATCCATTAGATGTTATTGCAAAACAAAATAACATTTTAAATAATAATATAGATTCTAGTAATATGTCTAATCAATTAGAATCACTTTTTAAAGATTTATCTAAAAATTTAAATTTAGATTCTTTAAATTTTGTTAATTTAGGGGCTGACCTTAACGATTTAGATGAAGATTCTATGGATAAAAATGGTATGCCTTTAGACTCACTATTCGCAGGGCTTATTACTCCAAACAATGATAGTACATCTGAATCTACTAATTCTAAGCAACAAAAAAAAGCTTCTAAAACTAAGAAGAAAAAGAAAAAGTTTTTGGATTCATATGGTACTAATCTAACTCAAAAAGCAAAAAATAATGAATTAGATAATGTAATTGGTAGAAATAAAGAAATTGAAAGAATGATTCAAATTTTAAATAGAAGGTCTAAAAATAATCCTTGTTTAATTGGAGAACCTGGTGTAGGTAAAACTGCTTTAGCACAAGGTCTAGCTATAAAAATAGCAAATAAAGATGTTCCACCTAAATTATTAGATAAAGAAATTTATTTAATAGATATGACTGCTCTAATTGCTGGAACTCAATTTAGAGGGCAATTTGAGTCTAGAATGAAATCTTTAGTAGACGAATGTAAAGATTTAGGTAATATCATTTTAGTTATAGATGAAATTCATAATATTATTGGAGCTGGAGATTCAGATCATTCTATGAATGCAGCGAATATATTAAAACCTTCTTTAGCTAATGGTGAACTTCAATTAATTGGTACTACTACTCTAAAAGAATATAGAAAATATATAGAAAAGGATTCTGCCTTAGAAAGAAGATTTCAACCTATCATGGTACAAGAACCAAGTATACAAGATTCTATAGAAATCTTAGAAGGAATTAAACAATATTATGAAAAATTTCATGGTGTAAAAATTTCCAAAGATGTAATTGAAAAAACAGTTTCTATGTCTGAAAAATATATCCACGAAAGATTTTTACCAGATAAAGCTGTTGATATTCTAGATGAGGCTTGTTCTAGAATAAATTTAAACAATAAAGACTTATTTAAATTACAAGTTTTAGAAAAAAGATTAAAAGAAATTAAAGAAGAACAAGAAGAAATTGCAGCAGAAAGTGCAAAATCTACTAGTGAAGCAGATTCTAATCAAGATTATGAAAAAGCTGCTAAGTTAAAAGCTACTGAATGCTCTATAAATCAAGAAATAGAAGAACTAAAAAACAATTTAACTGTTCCAAATTTAACTATACAAGACATTGCTCAAGTTATAGAAAGTTGGACTAAAATTCCTGTTACAAAAATAACAGAAGCCGAAACAGAAAAATTATTAAATTTAGAAAAAAATCTTCACAATAGAATAATCGGTCAAAATGAAGCTGTAAATAGTGTTTCACGCGCTATAAGAAGAAATCGCGCAGGCTTAAAAAGTACCAAAAGACCACCTTCTTTTATATTTGTTGGCCCTACAGGTGTTGGAAAAACTGAGCTTGCTAAATCTTTAGCATTCGAAATGTTTGGAAATGAAGAAATGATTATTAGAGTTGATATGTCAGAATATATGGAAAGCAACTCTACTGCTAAATTAATTGGCTCTCCTCCAGGTTATGTTGGTTATGATGATGCAGGTCAATTAACAGAAAAAGTAAAAAGACAACCTTACTCAATTGTTCTTTTTGACGAAATAGAAAAAGCGCATCCAGATGTATTCAATCTTTTATTACAAATATTAGATGATGGTAGACTTACAGATTCACAAGGAAATACAGTAAGTTTTGAAAATACAATTATTATCATGACTTCTAATGTCGGATCTAATGTTAATGTAAATTCTATTGGTTTTAACTCTTCCAAAACATTTAATAAGGAAAAAATAGAATCTAGCCTTAGAGAAACATTTAGACCTGAATTTTTAAATAGAATTGATGAGATTGTTATTTTTGACAGTCTAACAGAAAATGAATTAATACAAATTGTAGATATAATGCTTTCAGATACTAATAGAGCTCTCGAAGATAAAAATATTAGCTTAATAGTAAGTGATGATGCAAAAAAATATTTAATGCATAAAGGTACAGATTTAAAATATGGAGCTAGACCTTTAAGAAGAGCTATTCAACGTTATATTGAAGATGAATTATCTGAAAAAGTTTTAAGACAAGAAATAGTTAATGGAAATACTATAAAAGTAAATTTAGAAAATGATGAATTAACATTCACAATATTATAATTGTATTTAATGGAGGATTATTAATGAAAAAAATTGCTAAACATATCCCTAATATATTAACAATATTTAGATTTATACTTATACCATTTATTGTATTAAACTTAGCTAATAATAAATTTATAGCAGCTTTCGTAATATTTACTATCTCTGGTTTAACAGATATTTTAGATGGATTTATTGCAAGAAAATTTAATTTTATAACAAATTTTGGTAAACTAATTGACCCTTTGGCAGATAAATGCACACAAATAATAACTTTAGCTACTTTAGCACTAAAAGATATTATTCCAATGTGGATTATAATAATTGTTATTTTAAAAGAGTTTATTATGGTTGCGGGTGCATCTTTCTTATATGGTAAAGAATTAGTTGTTTCAAGTAAATGGTATGGAAAACTTGCTACAGTTTTATTTTATATAGCTATTGTATGTTCACTATTTATTAAAGAATTTAATTTTACATTTGATTTTAGTATATATATTTACTACTTAGCATTAATTTCTACAATATTCTCTTTACTTATGTATATAAAAGCTTTTTATATGCAAGGTTATTTAAAAAAAGAAAATTTAAAAATAAATGAGCAATTCATAGATAAAACAAAAAACAGTTCTAAAAAATAGAACTGTTTTTTTGCTGTATTTCATATTATTCAAAATCTTCTATTATACTATTTAAATTTTCTATTCCAAACACTTTTACTCCTGCTTTTAAATTTATTATATCTGTCTCTGGTAAATATTCTGTAGAAATACCTGTATTTTGATATACCTCTTCTGTCCCATCATTTAAGACTTTGTAAATAACAATATTACTATTTTCATCTCTTATAATGTAATGTTCGTTACATTGCCCTTCTTCTTCTTTTTTTAGTATAATTTCATTATTTAAAAATTTTTCTATATTATAGTCCGAATATATTTTTTCAATTTCTTCTTTATTTTTATTTACCATGTCATTAGTAACATTTTTTATTTCCTCTGTAGTATGACCACATTCTTTATAATATTTTTTTATTATTAGTTTTGCATTTGGAGAAATTTTTGTTTCTATTTCACTTACTTCTATTTCATTTATTTTATTTTCATCAGATTTCTCTTCATAAATACAATCATCTGTTATTTTATTATTTTCTTTTGCTATTTTATCATATTTTATATTTTCATAAACTACAGCAGTCGTTAATATAATTAAAATTATTGTACATATCGAAATTATAGTTATTTTAAACTTATTCATATAAATCCCTGCCTTTAAATCTTTAATACTATTATGTAAATTTTTTAGTAAATTTATACAAATATAACTATTTTATCTACTTTTTTTCATTAAATGTACCTTCGCTTTAATCTCTCCTTTATTTGTAATTTGTATTTGAATTTCTCCACTTTCGTCTGTTCTAAAAATTTCAGTTCCTGCTTTTTGCAAATTTTCTATTGTTATAGAACTTGGATGACCAAATTTATTATTTTCACCTACTCCTATTAAAGCTATTTTTGGTTTTACTTTATTTATGAACTGCATAATGGATGACGATTTAGATCCATGATGTGCTATTTTTATAATATCTGATTTTAGTATGTTTAAATTATCTCTGTATTTGCTTAAAATTGCCTTCTCAGCCATTTCTTCTATATCACCTGTACATAATATTGATTTGTCCTTAAAATTCAATTTACATACTAAAGAATTATTATTTAATATATTTTCTCTAATTATATTAGATGTATCTGGCCATAAAATCTCAATATTTGTATTTTTATCTACTTTTATTTTTTGACCAGCTTCCACAGCATAAAGTTTTATTTTTTTCTTTTCAATTATCTTTATGAATTTTTCGTAATTTTCTGAATTTTCGAATTGTTTTCCTATTATTGCCTTTTCTACTTTTAATTCGTTTAACACTGTTAATATTCCACCTACATGGTCTGAATCGAAATGTGAAATTATAACATAATCTAATTTATTAATCTTTTTCTTTAATAAATGTGGCAATAATGTATTTTTACCAACGTCAAAATCTGAATTGAACTCACTTCCTCCTCCATCTATTAGTATCTTTTTGTTATTATCTGTAATTATTAATGTAGCATCTCCCTGACCGACATCTATAAAATCTATATAAAAACTTGCTAAATTATTAATGTTTAAAATTTTTATAAAAATAGTGATAGTTATAATTATCAAAATGGCTCTTCTATATTTTTTTATAAAATGCTTTATTTTATAAGTATAATCCCTTCTTATCATATAATATAAGTAAATATTTATAACATAGTAAATTATTATTTGAATAATGTTTGGTATTATACAATAAATTTTTGAAATGCTCATATTAGCAAAAAATTTAACTATCTTGATTGTAATTTCTATAATAGGTTCTATTATTCCTAATATTCTAATTGGGCATATCATCATAAAGAATCCCATAATTGTTATTATAGATGAAATTGGAATTATAAATAAATTTGAAAATATAAATGTTAATGAAATTGTTCCAAAAATATATAATATAATTGGAAAAATAAAAATTTGTGCAGAAATTGAACTAATTATTATGTTCAAAATATATCTTATAATATTATTTTCTACAATTTTATTCACTTTTTGAATGCAATAACTTCCTAAAATAATTATTCCTAAAAATCCAAAATAAGATAATAAAACACTCAAACTATTAATTGAATGCGGATTATTTAACAAAATTAAAATTAATGAAATACCTAAGCTGTTTGCAATATCATATCTTTTAAAGAAAAGGCTTGCAACTAAGCTTATTATCCCCATAATACATGCTCTAACTATTGATGGCGTTAGTCCTGTAAGAAACATAAAAATAATTAATATTATTATGCAAATAATATTGAGTATTTTTCTATGAGCTTTTAATATTTTTGATATAATAGTAATTCCTATAATAATATTAGAAACTTGTCCGCCAGATACGGATAGAATATGATATAAATTACTATTTAAGAAATCTTCTTTTACTTCATCTCTTAATTCATCTGTATCACCTAAAATCATTGCTATTAGCAACTTTTCATTTTCTTCATCCTTTATTACTTTACCAATATTCTCTTTTAATTTTTTCTTTAGTTTCGATGTATAAAATAATATTTTACTTATTTTTTCTTTTTCTATAATCATATATTTATTTGTGTCTAGTGTTCCATATATTTTAATAGTCTTTAAATATTCTTTATAATTAAATCCTCTTTCGTTTCTATCTATCTCTGGTTCTAAAAATTTTGCATCAATAAATATCATATCTCCATATTCTATATTACTTCCCTTTTTTACACGCATATACAATTGTGTATTATTCCTTTTTTTATTCCTACTATTAATAATTTTTATTTTATATGTATCTTTATATTTACTTTCTTTTTTCTCACTAACAACTAAAGCATATTCCTTAATTTCTTCACCTTCTTCATATAAATTATTATACTTATTTTCTAATTTATTCGTATAATAATATCCAAAAATTATGCTACATATAATTAATATAATTGTATATCTTCTAAAAAAAGTTCTTAGGAATCTAAAATACTTTTTATTTATATTTTTAATACAAACACAACCAACAATTAAGCTAAGTAATAAAAAAAGGAAGATTATACTATTTAAATATAATCCCCCCAATATACCTATAATATATGAAATTAATACTATTATAATCGGTCTTTTCAAATTACCTCTTTTCTTTTTGCCCCGTTATAATACTCTTATAGCTTTTTTATAATTATTTAAGTAATAACTATCTGATAATGAAGTTATTACAACTCCCTTTTTTGGATTCGCAGCATGTATAAAACTATTATTTCCTACAAATATTCCAACATGCCCTATTGAATTACCTGATTGTGAAAAAAACACCATATCTCCTAGCTGTAATTCTTCTTTTGATATTGTCTTTCCAGCATTAGCCTGTGCTGCTGCAGAATGTGGTAAATTTATACCAAACTTTTTATAAATATATTTCGTAAAGCCGGAACAATCAAATGAATTTGGACCTTCTGCTCCATAAACATATGATTTTCCTAATAAAGTTTTTGCATATTGTACGACATCTTGACCTTTGTTGCTTACATTACTAGTAGTTTCTTTAGCTTCTGCATTTGGTAAAGTTACAGCTTTATGTTCTCTAGATTCATTTGTTCTATTAGTTTCTTTAATTTGTTTATCTGATATATATTCATTTGAAACATATCCTGCAATTCCTTTTTCTGTCTTTATCTTTGCCCATCCATTTTCTACATTCTCTATAGTTACTTTCGCATTTCTTGTTAATGTTGCTAGAATTTTACTAGAAGTATTTGCTTCTGCTCTAACATTTACGCTACTTGCACTAATAAATCCTATTTTTGGCTCCTGATTTTCTATTGTTTCTTCTGGTTTTGTCTCTGCTGGCTCAACAGGTTTAGTATCTTCTTGTTGTATTTCTACTAATTTTCCCATTCTCAACCATCCTGAGCATAAATCTGCATTTACAAATACCCATCCATTTATTTCATCTTCTACAGTAACTATTGATTCTTTTTTTAATGTATCAACTGTTTCTGCATTTATTAAAGGTAATATATTAACTTCTGTATCCTCTAATAATTTATATTCTTTTCCTAAAACGTCTTCGTTATTTGATATTTCTGTAGAATTATTTGTAGTTGTATTATTTTGAATAGTATTATTTGATACAACATTTTCTTGTGAAGTTGTTATTTCATTTGATACATTATTAACTGTAGTATTTGTATTTTCTACAGGATTGTTTTGGATAGGAGTATTATCTTCAACTTCCCCATTTACTTTTATGTAATCAGCATATACATATCCTGTATAATCTTTATATTTTACTTTATACCAATCGCCTTCTTTAGAAAGTACTTCTACTTTATTATCAACTGAAAGTAATGTTACAAGACCTGAATCTAAATTAGGTCCTTTACGTAATTTAACTGTTTCCCCTGTAATTACTCCTTTGGTTGATGCATTTGAAACGACTGTCATTATAGTTAAATTAACGATAATTATTAAAGCTATTATTAATTTCTTTTTATGCATTCTAATTCTTCTCCTTAGAAATATAATTTATATTTTTTCTATTTCATGGGTATTAGTATATAATGAATCTACTAAAAAGTCAATTAGTTTGCTTTCATTAAATTTTCTATAAATATGGCACATCTGTTAGCTGCCATTTTTAAGTATTTGTTAAAATCAATTTGATTATTTTCATTTGGACTATCTGAAATAGATCTAATAATAATAAATGGTGTATCTGACAAATATGCAGTTTGCGCTATAGCTGCTCCCTCCATTTCTACACAGTCTGCATCAAACTTTGTACGTATCTTTTCTTTCATCTTTTTACTCGTACAAAATATATCGCCTGTTGCAATTGTTCCTATTACGCATTTATATAAATTTTCTTTCATATTTTTTATAACATATTCACATCTTTTTATTAATTTAGAATTACTTTCTAATTTTACACCAATATTACTTATATATCCTTTTTCATGTCCAAATGCTGTTATATCAAAATCATGTTGCAATACATATTTACCTATTACAATATCTCCATACTCAATTTCATCATTTATACTTCCAGCTGAACCAATATTTATAATATAAGATATATCAAATTTATCTATCATTATTTGTGTAGTTCTTGCTGCATTTACTTTTCCTACACCACATTTTACTAACACTATTTTTTGACTTTGAATTTTTCCTTCAAAAAATTTCAAATTGAAAGTATCTACTTCTTTCACATTTACCATTTTACTTTTTATTGCTTCCATTTCTTCTGGCATAGCAGCAATAATTCCAACATATTTTTCCATGGCTTTACCTCCTTTTTTAGGATTATAACATACAAAAAAAGAAATTGCATTTAAAAACACAATTTCTTTTTATAAAGCATTTGACTATGCTAATTCTATAACAGCTCCAGCTGCTGAGAATTTTTCTTTAATTTCTTCTGCTTCTTCTTTAGAAGCTCCTTCTTTAACTGTTTTTGGTGCTCCGTCTACTAATTCTTTAGCTTCTTTTAATCCTAATCCTGTTACATCTCTAACAACTTTGATTACTTGGATTTTGTTAGCTCCAACGTCTTTTAATACAACATCAAAAGATGTTTTTTCTTCAGCTGCTCCTGCTGCTGCTCCTGCTGCTGGTGCAGCTGCTGCTACTGCAGATACTCCATATTTTTCTTCAATTCCTTTTACTAATTCTGATAATTCAACAACTGTTAAACCATCGATTTTTTCTAATAATTCTTCAATTATAGTCATTTTTACTTCCTCCTATTTTTTATAATTGTGGTTTAAGTCCACTACTCTAATTTATTATTAATTATTCATTAGTTTCTTTTTGAACTCTAACTTGATCTAATGCAACTGCAAGTTTTGAAATATTTCCAAGTAAAGCACCTGCAAGCATAGATATAAGTGTTTCTCTTGATGGTAATTTTGCAAGAGTAATTAATTCTTCTGCTGTCATTACTTTTCCATCAATAACTCCACCTTTTATTTTATATGTTTCGTTATTTTTTGCATATTCATAAACTGCTTTTAAAGGTTCTAAGTAATCTCCATTAGAAAGAACTACAGCTGTAGGTCCTACTAATAAATCTTCTAATCCTTCTATTTTAGCTTCTTCTAAAGCTCTTCTTGTAATGTTATTTTTAATAACTTTATATTCAGCATCAACTTTTCTTAAATTAGCTCTTAATCCTGTAACGTCTTCTACAGAGATTCCTCTATAGTCTGTTAATAATACTAATTTTGATTCTTTAATTTTTTCTGATAATGCTGATACTTCTGATTGTTTTCTTTCGATAGCTTTTTGATTTGCCATTTTAGTATTCACCTCCTAAAAAATATTCCTAATCTTTATAGCCAAATGATCGAGGCATAAAGATTAGGAAAGTCCGTACCTTTGCCTCGGTAGGACTTACTAATTGCCTACTTTCTTTGGCTTATATAAAATTATTTTTGATTAACATAAACGCTAGGTCCCATTGTTTTTGCAACTGCAACACTTCTTATATATTGTCCTTTTGCAGCAGCTGGTTTTGCTTTAATTATAGCATCAATAACTGTTTTATAGTTTTCTTCTAACTTTTCAACTCCAAATGAAACCTTTCCAAATCCAAGGTGAATAATATTAGTTTTGTCTAATCTATATTCAACTTTTCCTGATTTGATTTCTTGTATAGCTTTTGCTACGTCCATAGTAACTGTTCCAGATTTTGGATTTGGCATTAATCCTTTTGGTCCTAAAATCTTTCCTAGCCTACCTACAACACCCATCATGTTTGGTGTAGCTACTATAACATCATAGTCAAACCAATTTTCTTTTTCTATTTTTGGTATTAATTCTTCTGCTCCAACAAAATCTGCTCCAGCTTCTTCAGCTTCTTTAGCTTTGTCACCTTTTGCAAATACAAGAACTTTTAAAGTTTTACCTGTTCCGTTTGGAAGTACAACAGTACCTCTAACTTGTTGTTCTGCATGTTTAGAATCAACACCTAATTTTACATGTAACTCAACTGTTTCATCAAAATTTGCTTTAGGCATTTTTTCTAATAATTCTAAAGCTTCTTTAGCTTCATATAATTTACCTTTTTCAATAAGCTTTGCAGCTTCTTGATATTTCTTACCTTTTTTCATGTTTACCTCCTATGGTTTTAACGAATTTTCATTCTCCCAATATTATTATTAATCTACTACTACAACTCCCATACTACGAGCTGTTCCTTTTACCATACTCATAGCAGCTTCTACTGATGCTGCATTTAAGTCTTCCATTTTTTGTTCTGCTATAGCTTTAACTTGTTCTGTTGTTATTTTTGCTACTTTATCTTTATTTGGTTTTCCAGAACCTTTTTCTATTTTTAATGCTTTTTTAATAAGTACAGCAACTGGTGGAACTTTTGTTATGAAAGTGAATGATTTATCTTTGTATACTGTTATAACAACTGGAATTATCATTCCTGGTTGATTTGCAGTTTTATCATTAAATTCTTTAACAAATTGCATTATATTAACACCACTTGAACCTAATGCTGGACCTACTGGTGGAGCTGGAGTAGCTTTACCAGCTTCAATTTGTAATTTTATAACATTTACAACTTCTTTCTCTGCCATCTTAAATTGCACCTCCTTTAATGATTTTAATTGTTTTTATGTATCTTATATTGAAATCTCTGATTTCAATATTATACTTTTTGTACTTGTGAAAACTCTAGTTCAACTGGAGTTTCTCTTCCAAACATAGAAACTAATACTTTAACTTTATGTTTTTCTTTATTTATTTCTTGTACAACTCCTACAAAGTTTTCTAATGGTCCATTTAATATTTTTACAGAATCATTAACTTCATAGTCTACATTTACTTCTGTTAGTTCAAATCCCATCTTTCTTATTTCTTCTTCGGTAAGAGGAATTGGATCGGTTCCTGAACCAACAAATCCTGTAACACCTCTAGTATTTCTTACTATATACCAAGATTCTTCTGTTACAATCATTTTTACTAAAACATATCCAGGAAAAACTTTCTTTAAGTTTGTTTTTCTTTTTCCATCTTTTATCTCAATTTGTTCTTCCATAGGAACTACTATATCAAAAATATAATCTTCTAGTTCTCTATTCTTTACTGTTTTTTCTAAATCTGTTTTAACTTTGTTTTCGTAACCAGAATAAGTATGTACAACATACCATTTAGGTTGCATGTCATTTTCTTGAGACATATTTGGCCTCCTTGCTAAAATTTTATTCTACTGTATTTTGTGTAGCTTCCAAATTATTAGTGATTACATTTTCAGATAATAAGTTTTCTTCTGAATTAGCAGTATTATTAGTATTTTCTGTTATAATAGAATTTTGTAAGTTTTCTATTCCCTTTACCTCTAATTTACTTAATCCTTCAAAAGCTAAGTCTAAAACAATTACAACTGCAGCAACAATAAAAACTATTGCAATAACAGAAGCTGTGCTATTAAAAAGTTCTTTACCTGTAGGCCATTTAACTTTTTTTAACTCTGACTTGTAATCTTTCCAAAAATGTTTCTTTGTTTTATCTTCATTAGCATTTGTTTTTTTCTTATCTTTGGCCATTTTCTTTCCTCCTTAAAAACAGCTTATTTTGTTTCTTTGTGTTTTGTATGTTTTTTACAAAATTTACAATATTTAGCTATTTCTAATCTTTCGGTATTATTTCTCTTGTTTTTAAATGTAGTATAATTTCTTCTCTTACAATCTGTGCATTCTAAGATGATCATTTCTCTTGCTCCTTTTGCTGCCACTATAATACACCTCCGTTACTTATATTTCTTTGAAACGATGTGAGCCATGTAATATCTCATACATACGCTTGAATATTTTATCATGTTTTTTTTAATAAGTCAACCATATTAATACATTTATTATCGTTTTTTTGTTCTTTTTTTGTTGTTTTTAGTTTTATTTTTTTGTACTGAAAAACCAAATTTTCCTATTTTTTTTCCTAATGGATAATATCCTCCATTTGCATATGCAATAAGGTCACATTTTGATATATCAAAAGCTCCTTTTTCATCTATATACTTTTTATCTGCATCTATAGATAATACCTCTGCAATAAACATATCATGAGAACCTAGTGGTATTATCTCCTTTACTTTGCACTCTATTGCTACTGGACTTTCTTTTATCAATGGACATTGAACAAATTGTGCCTTTTCTTTATGTAAGTGCATTTCTTTAAATTTATCATATTTAGCGCCTGTTCGCACTCCGCACCAATCTGTTGCATATGCTAGTTTTCTATTAGTTAAATTAATTACAAATTCATTGTTTTCTTTTATCAATTTATATGAATACCTTGTTGGTCTTACAGATATATAAACCATTGCTGGATTAGTATTTAATATACCTGTCCAAGCAACAGTTATGATATTGCTATTTTCCATATCTCCACATGTTACCATCACAGCTGGTAATGGATATTCAAAAGTTCCTGATTTCCATATATTTCTTTCCATACATTCCTCACTTTTAATTATTTTTTAAAACAAAAAAAGAAATTACAAATTAAATAATATTTAACCTCTAATTTCTTTTCTTATTTAAATATAAATAAAAAAAATCTAGCGAAAGCCTATCTTCCCAACAAGGTAACTCGTAAGTATTTTCGGCACATTAGAGCTTGACTTCTGTGTTCGGTATGGGTACAGGTATTTCTTACTGTACTTACACCCCCAACCTATCTACCATGTAGTCTTCATGGGATCTTACTTGCTTTTGCAATGGGATATCTTATCTTAAGGTGGGCTTCACACTTAGATGCTTTCAGCGTTTATCCCTTCCATACTTAGCTACTCAGCCGTGCCACTGGTGTGACAACTGATACACCATCGGTATGTCCATCCTGGTCCTCTCGTACTAAGGACAGCTCCCTTCAAATATCCTACGCCTGCGACAGATAAGGACCGAACTGTCTCACGACGTTCTGAACCCAGCTCGCGTACCGCTTTAATGGGCGAACAGCCCAACCCTTGGAACGTACTTCCGCTCCAGGA